>ENA-OSIY01000169-OSIY01000169.1-marine-metagenome-genome-assembly--contig:-NODE-169-length-37370-cov-6.976054_pt1 | contig 37370 bp, 70 predicted proteins | sample MGYA00237884_ERZ534233 | MGnify/ENA primary metagenome ERZ534233 (study PRJEB26412, sample SAMN06343840) | marine metagenome | isolation source: estuarine water | place: USA: Columbia River Estuary... | reverse complement strand
GATGTATTGTATGCAGACTATGATGGATTACATGAGAATATTTTTCCATCTACAGTGCCACATTGTTTAGAACAGAACATTTAATAGGTATAAATAGAACTATGGGTATATTAAAATCAGCGGCAGACCTCGTATATACGATACGATTCTTGAAACTATTGGTCACACCAATAGAAGATACTGGAGCGTTTAAAGCAGGTATCATAGATAAGGACGGCAAGAAGAATAAAGAATTTAGTTTAAACAGTTCAGATGATAGAGAAGCATACAGGACTCACTACACTACATTCCACCGACTAGTATATAATCTCAAAAAGATTATGGCAAAGGCACCTGGCGGTTCTTCCTTAGTTGCTCGATACGGTGCCGCTCTAGCACTTATCAAAGAACACGGAGAATTAAAAGATTCTCGTGTAGAACAGATACACGAAGAAACGGGTATTGATGTCCTTGATTGTCTCGCAGAAGAATCACAATGGTTTATGCAAGAAGGTGACGAACTTTGTGAAGGAATGTATCGTATGGGATACGACACTATGACTTCATCTGGTGAAGATGCAGTTAAGAAAGGTGATCAGATTCGAGTAAACAATGGTAGTCCTGTTCATGAGGTATTAGGTCTAAAGATATATGAAGGTACCCACATAAAGACTACACATAGGGTGTTGTTCTCAACAGCAGAGATTACTAAATGAGTGAATTACTAACCACACAAATGAAGTTCGATGAGATCATGAAGGATGTCAAAGGAAACTTCAGAGGAGAGGACGAACCAGAAGGGCATCCACTACTAGGTGGTGTTTACGATAAGATTGTTCAAGCAACTGCCCGAAAATGCCAACCATTAAAGATGATGGAAATTGGAATGAATGCAGGACATTCTGTAGTTGCATATCTAAATAACTGTCCAGACCTTGTAGTACACGCAATTGATATATGTGAACACCCATATGTAAAAGATTGTGCAGAAGCACTCGAAGCAGAGTATGGTGACAGATTTCAGTTTGGTCAGTGTGACTCACAAACTGTCAATAAGGATAGTCTGATCGGATATGATCTTGTACGCATCGATGGTGGTCATCATATTGCTAATGTTACCAGTGACTATGACAAGTGTAAGGTAAGTGGTGTTAAGTATATTATCTTTGATGATATGGAAATGGTTCAGATACGGGATTTAGTTGAACACATCGTTAAAAGTAAGAACCACCCATACAAATACTGTGGTCGATCTACGTATCCTAATAGTGATGGTGGTAACTCAACTCAGATAGTTTTAGAGAGGTATGACGATGTTACGGTTTAAAGAATACAAAGGATGGAAAGGGGTTGGATTCGAACCTCATATGATGTATGATCCTAAGACGGGCAAAGGTTACAAAGCACTGAAACCCGCAGATCATGAACGCATGAAGAAGATGGGTTACACTCACGACAAACCAAAAGACGTGGTGGATGAGGAAATGACATCGACTGGATCCGTAGTAGGAACAGGTGATGATAACCAAACAGTGGTCATGCGTAAGAAGTATGACAAGAAGAACAAACGTAAAGATCAGTTAGACGTACTCAAACGTTTTATTGCGAAACAAAAGTAATGCCATACTCGCAGAAAGTCATCGATAGATTTGAAGCAGTTGTTGCTAATCCTCAGAAGCATTCGGTAGGTAGATTAGACCGAAATGATCCCAAGGTTGCGACAGGACTTGCGGGTGCCCCTGCATGTGGTGATGTCATGCAACTACAACTATTATTAGACGATGATGATAGAATCATTGATGTTAAGTTCAAGACCTATGGATGTGGAAGTGCAATTGCATCTTCATCCCTGTTCGTGGATATGATGATGGGTAAGACTGTCGAAGAGGCAAAACTCATCAAAGACAAAGACATTGCGGAGGTATTAGATTTACCCCCAATCAAACTACATTGCAGTGTATTAGCAGAAGATGCTATCAGACAAGCAATGGTAGACTATGAGACAAAGCAAGAAGACGGTTATGCTCATCCTATCTTAGATGCGGATAAAAAAGATGGAACTGACTGATACTGCCATAGTCCATGCCACCAAAAGAACAGGTGGTGAGAATCCTCAGTTCATTAGAGTTGGTGTTACTGGTGGTGGATGTGTTGGATACGAATACTATATAGAGTATGCAACAGAAATTGCCAACAGTGATAAGATTACTGACTATGGACAATTCAAAGTGGTCGTGGATATAGACTCGCAACCATTCTTAGAAGAAGCAACATTAGACTATACCAAAGAAGGAATCAACGAGTTCTTCAAGATAGTCAACCCCAAAGAGACAGCAACCTGTGGATGTGGAGTTTCTATAGGTTTTGCTTGACAAACGCATTTAAGTTTGTTATAATGTCTTAAACAAATCAAGGATTATATTATGAAAGAAGACTATTGTTGCACCTACATGGATCATGTGGTGTGTATATGGTACGGTGACCAAACACCCGAATGGGTTCAAAAACTCTCAAAAGAAACACCAAAAAATAAAATTATCTTCGTACCTTTAGATGGTTCCGATGATAAATACCTCTACCCCGATAGATTTATAATCCAGAACAGGGAAGCATCTCTAATAAACCATTTCTTATGGGAAGAGTTGTTGACCGAAGAAGAGCAGGATGTTAGGTTGTGGACGATGGTTGGTGAATTTGTTGACAAGGGGAAGCAATATATAATAGAAGATTACGAGTTCTCGCAAGATGAACCATTTTACGAATACAGCAGTGGAAGGGATTGAATGAAAATAGATAAGAAAAAAGATAAGTTATTAGCAGATTATGCAGTTGGAATGTTGAAGGACTTTTATTTGAATGAGAATGAGAATAGTCCTCAAGAAGCATATGCAAGAGCAAGTACAGCATGGAGTACATACAAGGGTGAATTAGATGAAGATCTCGCAGAGAGACTGTATTCGTATGTAAGTAACAAGTGGTTCATGTTCGCATCCCCTGTTTTATCAAACGCACCAAATGGAACTAAGAAAGGTAAGGGTTTACCTATCTCCTGTTTCCTAACCTACGTACCAGACACCTTAGAAGGTCTTATATCGCATAGTAGTGAGTTGAGATGGTTGTCTGTGTTTGGTGGTGGTGTTGGTGGTCACTGGAGTGACGTACGTACCGTATCAGACATTGCACCAGGCCCTATGCCATTCATTCACACAGTAGATGCTGATATGATTGCATACCGACAGGGTAAGACTCGTAAAGGATCCTATGCCGCTTATATGGATGTGAGTCATCCAGACATCATTGAATTTCTAAACATGCGTATACCTACAGGTGACGTACAACGTAAAGCACTTAACTTACATAATGCTATCAACATTACCGATGAGTTTATGAATGCTGTTATGGATAACAGTGATTTTGATTTGCGTGATCCCAAAGATCAAGCAGTGAAAGAAAGTGTCAATGCTCGTAAGTTGTGGGAACGTATTTTAGAAACAAGATTCCGTACAGGTGAACCATACCTAAACTTCATTGATACTGCAAACAAGTATCTACCAGAACCATTAAAAGATCTTGGTTTAAAGATTAATGGTAGTAACTTATGCAATGAAATACACTTACCTACATCCGAAGACAGAACCGCAGTATGTTGTCTTTCGTCTTTAAATTTGGAGTATTATGATGATTGGAAAGACACTACTATTGTTCGGGATCTTATCCGCATGTTGGATAACGTCCTCGAATACTTTATTGAACACGCACCCGACTCAATCGAACGTGCTAAGTTCTCTGCGTACCGAGAGAGGTCTATCGGACTTGGAGCAATGGGATTCCATTCTTTGTTACAACATCATGGGGTCGCATGGGAGTCCGAAACCGCAAGGGAAATTAACCGTGTTGTGTTCTCCAGAATTAAATCTGAGGCAGTTGCAGAAACTGAGTTGTTGGCAGAAGAACGTGGGTCGTATCCAGACGGACAGATGTCTGGTCGAAGAAATTCCCACCTTCTTGCTATCGCCCCGAATGCTTCGTCTGGTGTAATACTATCAACCAGTCCATCCATTGAACCATTAAAGGCAAATGCATATACACATCGTACACGTGCAGGATCCTTCTTGGTTAAGAACAAGTATCTGACAAGATTGCTTGATGCAAAGGGTGAAAACAATGAGTCCAACTGGTCATCAATTATTACAAATAAAGGTAGTGTTCAACACCTTCCTTTCCTCACAGAAGGTGAAAAAAGTATATATAAAACAGCACAGGAATTAGATCAGAACTGGGTGGTACAACACGCAGGGGATCGACAACCTTTTATCTGTCAAGGACAGAGTGTAAATATTTTCTTCCCCGCAGGTGCAGATAAGTCTTATGTGAATAGGGTACATATCAAAGCATGGAGTGAAGGTCTCAAGGGTTTATATTATCTACGCACAGAAGCAAAGTCTCGTGCGGAAAACGTCTCAGAAAAAGTAGAACGTGTCGCACTCCAAGAGGATACACGAAACATTGTGTACTCCAAAAAGAATTGCCCGTTCTGTTCCATGGCAATGGAAGAACTGAAGTTGAGAGGAATACCATATGATAAGATAGACCTTGCAGACATTGGTAAAACTGCGGCGGAAGTGACAGGAAGGAAGGTAAAAACAGTCCCGCAAATATACATTGGCGGTAAGTATATTGGTGGATACGAAGAACTAATGAAACATCTCGAAACACCATTCGAAGATGAGTCAGAAGAATGCAGAGCTTGCGAAGGATAAAAAATGGCACTATTAGATTTTAGTAAAACATATAAACCTTTCCTCTACCCTTGGGCAGTGGAATTGGTAAAGAAACATGAAGAGATCCACTGGGTAGAAGACGAGGCAGAACTCTCGGAAGATATCCAAGACTGGAGAACTAAATTATCAGAAGAAGAAAAAGAATTTGTTACTCAAGTACTGAGGTTGTTCACGCAGTCAGACGTACAGGTAGGGGAGAACTACCACGAGTTATTGATCCCGAAGTTTAAGAACAACGAGATCCGTAACATGCTATCATCATTTGCTAATCGTGAAGGAGTACACCAACGTGCATACGCACTATTGAATGATACTCTGGGATTACCAGATGAAGAACATTCTGCGTTCATGGAATACAAAGAGATGGCAGACAAGATTGACTTCATGAAAGAGGGTAACATCAATACCCATACTGGACTTGCATTAATACTTGCACAGTCTGTATTCAATGAGGGTATGTCTCTGTTCGCATCGTTCGTGATGTTGTTGAACTTCCAACGTTTCGGTAAGATGAAAGGTATGGGAACAATCGTAGAATGGTCTATCCGTGATGAGACTATGCACGTACAAGGTAATGCGAAACTATTCCGTGAGTTCTGTGAAGAGCATCCACGTATTGTTAATGACGAACTCAAGTCTAAGATCTATGAGATGGCAAAGAATGCTGTTAAGTTAGAAGACAGGTTCATTACTCTTGCATATAAGTCTGGTACTATCGAAGGTCTAACTGAAGAAGATGTTAAGCAATACATCCGACACATTGCAGACCGTAGACTATTACAACTGGGTATGAAACCTAAGTTTGGTGTAAAGGACAATCCACTACCGTGGTTGGACTGGGTACTGAATGGTGCGTCACATGATAACTTCTTTGAGAAACGTGTCACTGAGTATTCCGTGAATGGAATGGAAGGTGAATGGGGATGGGAAGAGGTCGGCCCTCAACCAGAAACATGTGGTCTTGATGGACAAGGTTGTGTGGCATGAGTGGTAAATACGAGATAGAATGTGGTATATGTGATATAACAACTGTCGTAGAAGTATTGTATGACAATGATCATCCACAGCACTGTCCTATGTGCGGAGAAGATGCCGTACCAGAGTTTATTGAAGGAGTTGAGTAATACCTATATACAGGTATGACTTGGCATAAAAACAACTTAATATTCGAACCAACAGAAGACGAACTCGGCAAGTATGTCGGGTTCGTCTATCTTATTACAGAGCGTGATACTGGTAAGAAGTATATCGGTAAGAAATTCTTCTGGAGCAAACGCAGACTCCCACCATTGAAAGGTAAGTCAAGGAAACGCACAGTAGTTAAGGAAAGTGACTGGAAAGACTACTACGGATCCTCAGAGCATCTGAAGGCACTTGTAGAGCAGAAAGGTGGAGATGCATACTACCGTGAGATCCTACACTTGTGTGAAACAAAAGGTGAATGTTCTTACCTTGAAGCAAAGGAACAATTCCTACGTGACGTTCTGTTACGTGAAGATTACTACAACGAATTCATAGGTTGTAAGATCCACTCAAAACATCTACCCAAGAAGAAATGGGAACGAGCAATATTTCCGTGAACCACGACTGCATAGTTGCATTCTCTGGTGGAGTAGAGTCCACTGCATTGCTATGTCATGTTGTAGAGCAGGGCATGAAACCATTAGTAATACATGTAGAAGTTGGACTGGGTTGGAAACAGCAATCCGAATGTGCTGATCTTATTGCGTCAAATCTTGATGTTGATCTGAGATACATAGAATATGTCAACGAACACCCCCTAACCGATAAACAAAAACTATTAGATCATTACTTTGATCTTGGTATACATCCCCCATTCTTTTTTACATGGTGTAACATCATGCAGATGGTGAATGTAAATAACCCCCACATTCATAAGATCTATTTTGGTTTTAATGCATCAAATGATAAGCAGATGCCCTATGCCGAAGAACATCAAAGATCAATAGAACGTGTATTGAACCTAATCAATATCCCAACTAAGATGTCCGCACCTCTTGGTCATATGACTAAGAAAGAGCAGTGGGACTCTATCCCCAAACACCTTCAGAAATATGTACATTCTTGTGTACATTCATCAAAACGAGCATGTGGCAAGTGTTCTAAGTGTACAGAATTTCTCCATATAAGTGAAAATAAGTAAAGAAAACGCTTGACATTGTTATCAAAACAAGTTATAATATACAAGTAATTGAGAGAGAAAGGAGAGATTATGACTTGGATGATGGATAAAGACTTTGTGACTGGAATGCTTTTAATGCTATTCCCTTTTGTTGTTGAACTACTTAAATAGGTTATATTATGGATTTAGAAAATCTAACGTATGTTTCTTTTAAAGATGGAGTAAGTTTCATTGCCCCATTAGGAACATTCTCTATTCTCCCAGACCACTTCTGGGATCTAACTAACTATCGACCAGTGAGGTTTCCAGAATGATTACTTATGTTACTGCCAACCATATGGAGTTGGAACTGTATTCAGATGATGAATTAGTAGTGAGAAGTGGAGATCCGTACTTCCTTGCCTATGTTGTGGACAAGGTAGGAGGAATGTCAAACACTGTGAGGAGATCTCCGTTCGAGGTTTGGACACAGGAGATGGATGCGTGTTTCATAAAATTATGCAAATTAGTTTGAGAAAACGCTTGACATTGTTATCAAAACAAGTTATAATATGTTTTTAATGGAGGAAAAGATGGTGCAAGATTTAGTGTTCTACATTCAAGAGAGTGGAGAATTGAGAGAAGAGATTTTTGAGACGAAGGCAGAAGCAGAAGAGTTTGCGGTTGCCAACGAGTTAACAGACTACTTTGTAGTCGCATTTGATTGCCAGTAGGCAGGAGTTATATTATGGGAATTCATGTAAGTACATATAGACAGGCACCGTACGGTGATCCGTTCTTCGATAACATGGACTGCACCGCAGGTGGTGAGTCAAGTTATGCAAAAGGTTTCACAGTGATGAACTGTGAAGGGCCGTTCGAACCGTGCGAGGAGTACCCCGCCGCAGAGTTAGTGATGGCAGAACCAATCGGTGGTAGAAAGATACTGAGGTTGATTCCACAGTCTAAGATAGGCAAGTGGACAATGTTCGGTGGGAACTACGCAGGAACAAGTGACTCAAGGTTCTCAAGACTTTGTGACAAACTACTTGGTGGAACGTTCTACGGTGCTGTTGCCATTCACGATAGGGTGGAAGGATAATGGCAAAAGGATACAAAAAAGGAAGTCTTCTTATGGAGTACTTCCTTAACCCGCATTTCAAACCTACTGAGAAAGAGATGCAAGAACTAACTAAGATTTTTGGAGTAAGACCACATGAAATTAAATAATGTATTATTGGGTGTAATTGGGGTTTTAGTTGCCATTCTCGGATACCAAGCAATGGGAACAATTTTAGATATGCCAGACGTAATGGTATCGAACTCTACCAAGGAGTGTGTAGAGGTAATTAACTACGGGGATACTGATTGGTCATGTGACAACCTACCAAGCAAGTATAACCACATATGGGTGAAATAATGAAAGAAAATAGATATGTAGCAACAGTATCGTACTATGTGTACGCAGACAGTCCAAGGGACGCAGAGAGAAAGGCAATAGCACTGTGCCACTCTCAGAGAGAGAAATACGACAACCAGTGTGCAATTGAGTCTATTGCAGAGCAACCATTCGGTACTCTGGGTAGTAGCAAGATCGAACTGGAGAACCCTTATTTCTAAAAAAACTTGCATTTATTTCAAGAAAACGCTTGACAAATGCATCTACCTATGAGATAATAGGTACGTTGATTGGGAATTAACCCGCAACAAATTGAGAGAGAATTAAATTATGGCATATGTATCACAAGAAGACAAAAAGAAGTTAGCACCACAGATCAAGGCAGTACTCAAGAAGTACGGCATGAAAGGTACTTTAGCAATCAGACATCATTCAAGTTTAGTCTGTAAGATTAAAGAGGGTGCTCTTGATATCATCGGTGCGAAGAATGAAAGCATGGTGAATAGCAGACACTACGACACACAATGCAATCCTTATGATTGTCAGTCACTTGCTAATAGATTGCAAGATCAGTACGTTGACGTTAACACCTACTGGATCGAAGACAACTACGGTTCTAACCCGACTGTTGTTAAGTTCCTTGAAGAACTCAAGTCTGCAATGGAAGGTGAAGACTTCTATTGTGAAGATGATCCAATGACTGATTACTTCCACAGAAGTCACTACGTTGACATCAACATTGGTTCTTACAACAAACCTTACGTTTGTACTGGTGAGTCAAAAGACTTCAGTGCTGTGGTCGAGAATTACAAGCAGAAGGCAACTGAATTGTTTGCCGCTGCTTAAAGTTCGGGGGAGAAACCGAAAATTGGTGATGATTCCTAAGTGATATCCCCCAATATTTCCCCTCTTCGGAGGGGATTTTTTTACATTATTTTTGATATAAGTACTCGTATCAAGAACTTAATAACCCTATATAATAGAGTAGAAGGAATAATAAATTATGAATTATGAACCCAAGCAACCAGAGGTCTTCGAGATTTTAGAAGAGTTCGAAAAACAGAAGAACAAAGCAGGTAGGAAAGAGGTATTGCTTAAATACCAAAACGTACCCGCACTTAAAGACATCTTGAGAGGCACGTTCGATGACTCTCTTGAATTCCTTTTACCCAAAGGAAAACCCCCGTACAAACCAAACATTCCAGAGTCCACCCCAAGTTCACTGCTGAAGAAGCATAAAGAATTCGGGTACTTTGTGAAAGGTGGTGCGGATGTCCCACAGTATAAACGTGAGAACATATTCATTCGTATGTTGGAGAGTATTCATCCCCAAGATGCGGTCATTGTTTTGTCCATGGTGAATAAAGAACCACCAGTGAAATTCTTAACCAAAAAACTAACAGAGGAGATTTTCCCCACCCTAATAGTGAAGTAAAACTATATGATCCTTAACCCTTAAATAAACCCACTAACAAAGAGAGGTGTTGATGTCAGAAAAACAATTGGAACGGTTGAAGCAGGATAGTAAAGAATTAGATTTCTATATCCGGCGAATGAAAAAGAAAGGTAAAGCAGACCTTGCTTATAAATTAGCAAAGAAGCAGGTCTACTTAAATCAAACCATTGTTGAACAACAAATGACTCAATAAGGAAGGTGACCATATCTCTTCATCCCTCTTCGGAGGGATGTCGTATGGAACGGAAAATAAATTATGCCTATATATGAATTTAAAGATAATGAGACCAATGAAGTGCACGATGTGATGCTTAAAATCTCAGAGTACGATCAGTACCTAAACGACAATCCGAATATGAAACGGGTGTATACTGTTGCACCTTCATTAACTTCGGGACATAAGAGTGCACGACAGATTGCAGGATCAGATTGGAATGACCATCTGAAACGAATCAAAGCAGGCGCTGGCAAAAACAACACTATTAAGACTTAATCTATGCGTAAAGTAAACCCAGTAAAACCTCGTAAATTAGATGCGGGACATCTCGTGACCGTTGATCCTATGACTCAAGGTCAAGAGGTAGTATTCGAAGCATACAAATCTGGATCACACTTAGTGTTATCTGGATCCGCAGGTACAGGTAAAACATTCAGTGCACTCTATCTCGCACTGGAAGAAGTACTTGATAAAAGTAACAACATGGAATCAGTTGTTATCTGTAGGTCTATTGTACCTACAAGGGAGATAGGATTTCTGCCAGGCTCACTGGAAGAGAAGTTGGAAGCATACACTGCACCATACGTCTCTATATGTACAGAGTTGTTCGAAGATAAAGAAGCATACTCTAAACTAAGTGAGAACGGTCAGATACAATTTATATCTACAAGTCACATTCGTGGTACTACTATCAACGATGCTGTGGTTATTGTAGATGAGATGCAGAACTTGACATTTCACGAGTTGGACTCGATAATTACACGAGTAGGTCATAACTGTAAAATAATATTCTGTGGAGATTATTATCAATCAGACTTTGTCAAAGAAGGAGACAAACGAGGTATCATGAAATTCATGGGCATTCTCGAACTGATGAAGAACTTCACCACAGTGGAATTCACTTGGGCAGATATTGTTCGATCCGACTTTGTTCGTGATTACATAATGACCAAAGACATGATAGGAGAAAAACATGCCAGTTAAATTTAAAGAGAGTCAGACAATTCGAGCAAAGGGTTCGAATAAGAAGACAGTACAACACTTCTTTATGAAGTCAACCCCGACTGAAGAGTTGCAGAAAGCACTTGAGGGTGCACACTTAGCACCTAAGAAAAGGCAGAAGATCCGTAACGAATTAGTCAGTAGAGGAATAGTTGGGTAAGTCATTGCATCCAGATAGAAGAGAATTTAACCTATCATATCTCATTGAAGAACGATATAATAGGTGGGCAAAATATGAAGAAGACATGCTCTCTTGGAACTGGAGTTTGCCTACTCACGTTAGTGAATTTATAAATAAACATATTAGTTTAGAAGGCAAGACAGTCGCAGAGATAGGTATAGGTTCTGGGTTGTTATCAAAACAACACGGTGGATCTGATTGGGATGGATACGACATATCATGGAGGATGTGTGAGTTATCAAAACCATACTATAAGTCTGTAACGATATTGGATATAGTAAAGAAACCATTACCACAGAAGTATGATTTTATAATATTGTGTGGTGTTTTTGGTGAAGGGTTGATAGACGCAACCGTTATTGATAATATCAAAGACAGTCTAAACGAGGGTGGTCAGATTTTAACTACGTTCCCTTGTTTTAAAAACTACATGAATAGATCTGGTTGGAATGATCAGAACAAATTGGAAGAGGTTCTAAGAAGTGAACCTTATTACACATGGGATGATCCACAGGATCCCAACCCGAAATATAACGAGATCCTACTTTGGGATCTGAAAGGAGAATAGAATTGAATAAAGAAGCAGTATTTGAACAATTAAAAATTGACGAAGGAGTCAAGTATGAAGTGTACCACGATCACCTCGGTTTACCAACCTTTGGGGTTGGGCACTTGGTTATCTCTTCAGACCCAGAGTATGGGGAAGAAGTTGGATTCGAAGTTACGGAAGATAGAGTTTGGGAAGTGTTCGAAAAAGATCTCCAAACCTCAATCCTTGAATGTTGTGCTCTATACGAAACAGGGACATTTGAAGCATTTCCAGACGAAGTACAGCAGATCTTGGTTAACATGATGTTCAACATGGGACGTACTCGTTTGAGTAAGTTCAAGAAGATGAACAGTGCATTGATAGATGGTGACTGGGCAACCGCCGCAGTTGAAGGTAGGGATTCACGTTGGCATAAGCAAGTGACCAATCGTGCAGAACGATTAATGGTTAGGTTAGAAAATGTCTCGTAGTTTAAATGAAAGGATCATAGAGGCGACAAGGAAGTCTTTAGAAGGTAAGATCGAACTCCATAAAGTAAACTTAGAGATTATGCTATATAATCAAGTTGGTGTTGCAGAACACCCAGATATTATGGAGCACTTCGAACAGGAACTTGGTAAGATTGCTGAGTTTGAAGATAAACTGGAAACACTGAACAAACATTATAGTTAGATGAGGACAGGACTGTGTCTAAGTACGCACGTCATGACAACGAAAACAAGAAACGTAATCGACATAAATCGTATTATGAAATGAATAAAGGATCCCGAATCAAGAAAGTCGGGAGACCTACAAATGGAGAAGATAATGAAAAATGCGATTTTTCAATACATGGTAATCACACCAGAAGTCGATCAACGTGGTGAAATCAAAGGGCATAATAGATCTTCATTATACAAGGATGTAGCACAGGTATCTAAAAACTCTTTCGAAAGGTATGCCGACAAGATTGGTGCGGACTACTACTACTCAGACGAAACAAAGTTCATTGATACCACAGACAGCACTGCACTCTTATTCGAATGTCTTAGGGTCATCTACGATCCTATGTTCGATCAATACGACAAAGTACTATTCGCAGATACTGATATAGGTGTCAACACCGAAGAGAATATATTCGATCAGTGTGAAGGTGCGGATGTATATGGAGTACTTGAAAGTGATATCCTTACTGCTACTGGTGGTGGATATGCCTCTTGGGACTTCAAGAAGCAAACCCTATTAAACTTTGTCTCAAAATTCAATCTGCACAATATTCCTATTGTGCCATCAATGCCACCCCAGAACCCATCTAAGTTAACTATCATGAATACGGGTGTAGTCGTGTGGGAACGTGAAGCACGTCTATTTGCACGTAAGCACTTCATGGACTGGAAAGAATGGTTCTATGCAGAACCTCAATTTCATATGTCTATTATGAATGATCAACCATATCTGTCTGGACAGTTCTTGTACCATGACATGGAGATAGGTCACTTAGACCAGAAGTGGAACGACTCACCTCATTATGGTAGTGATGATGTGTTCTTCGAGAAGGCAAACTTCTGTCATTACACTGGTGGAGAGTGGAAACTCGATATGCTCAAGCACGAAAAAGAAGGTAGATTTCTTTAATAAACGCTTGACACCGTACCCATATAGTGCTATAATACACTTGTATTTGAAATGAGGTAATGAATGAACGATTTAGATAAAGTAATTTTGACCGACTGTGACGGTGTTCTCCTCAACTGGGAGTATGCCTTCCACGTTTGGATGGATACTCACGGTTTTAAGAGACAATTAGGTGCACAACTTCAGTATGATGTTGGTCACCAGTATGGTATTGAGAGAGCAGTTAGTAAGAACTGCGTAAGAACTTTCAACGAGAGTGCGGCGATAGGATTCCTTCCCCCTCTTAGAGATGCCATTAAGTATGTGAGAAAGTTACATGAAGAACACGGATATGTGTTCCACTGTATTACTTCTTTGAGTGAAGATCCCCATGCTTATAAACTAAGAATGATGAACCTTGAGAAGTTGTTCGGTGAGGGTGTGTTCGAGAAATTGATCTGCCTTGACTGTGGTGCTGATAAAGATGAAACACTTGCTAAGTACAAAGACACTGGAGCATACTGGATTGAAGACAAACCAGAGAATGCCAAAGTTGGTGCTAAGATGGGACTTGAGTCTTTGATGATCAAGCATGGTCACAACATGAGCAACGAAGAGTTCCCTAACTTCCCAACGTGGAAAGAACTCTACGAGCACATTGTAGGAATCTAAGATAAGAATCCCATATATACTTACATAACTATTATGTGAGGTATACTATGAGATATGTTGGAGTTAGTGAGAATTATCACGATGCCGCCTTATCAGTTATCGAAGATGGAGTGGTGACCTTTGCGTCTCACTCCGAACGATACTCTAAAAAGAAAAACGACAAAATAATTCATCCGTCCTTGTGGGAAGCAAGTTGCAAAGATCTACCATCTTTTGATAGGGATCATATGCACATGGCATTCTACGAGCATTCGGATGATCCTAAGTACGACTCAACTTTTAACCATCATAAGTCGCATTGTGCGACTGCATTCTACACACGTCCATGGGATGATCGTGACACAACAGTCATGGTCTCTATTGATGGTGTGGGTGAAAAACAATCTGCTGTTATTCTTGACAGCAACTTCAATCTAATCAAAGAATACCTCGCACCAAAATCAGTTGGATTAGTCTACACAACATGTACAGTTCAATTGGGTTTACGTCCACTTGAGGACGAATATGTTGTTATGGGTCTAAGTTCATACGGCACTGCCGTACCCGATATTGTAGACTGGTTAACTCAGTGGTGGGAAGCAGAGGGTGCAAACTCCGACATGAAGAACATGATGCAGTCGTGGGTAGAGCAATACGATGATGCAGATGTTGCGTCATCTGTTCAAGCATTTGCACAATACGGTATTATGCAGATTATGCATGAAGCACGTAAGCACGGATCCAAACTTGTATATGGTGGTGGGTGTGCTCAGAACGTGGTTATCAATACTCTCCTATGGGACGTATTCGATGACGTACACATCTCTATATCACCAACAGACGCAGGATCGTCTCTGGGGTGCGCTGGGTACGCACAGGAGGTCGCTACAGGCATTGATAAACTTATCTGGACTCCTTATAGGGGTTATGACATACAGAAGAAAATTAATCCATCCGAAGTAGTAGATCACTTGTTATCAAAAAAAGTATGTGGTATTGCCAATGGTAAAGCAGAGTTCGGCCCTCGTGCACTGGGTAATAGATCTCTGATTGCAGATGTAAGGTATGATGTAAAGGACACAGTCAATACAATTAAGCAAAGACAGAAGTACAGACCGTTTGCTCCCGCAATCCTCGAAGAGTTTGTTGACGAATACTTCGAAGGTGTGACTAATGAATACATGCAGTTTACCTGTAAGGCAAAGCATGATTACTCATCCGTAACACACGTAGACGGGACTGCCCGTGTACAGGTAGTAAAGAAAGACTGTGAGTCGGTATTCCGTAAAGTGATAGAAGAGTACTATGAGAAGACAGGTGTTCCGATGCTACTTAATACTTCACTAAATATCCGAGGTAGACCAATGGTTAATGATCATCATGATGCACATCTGTGGGAACAGAAATATGGGGTAAAGGTATTCTAATGTATAAGTGGGTAAAGAAATATAAGATCGAAGATGATATCTTCGAAGAAGAACGAGATAACATCTTGATGGCAATTGAGATGATTAAAGATGAAGCAGATACTCAATTTGCTAAGATGACTGCATCCGATTATAAAGTTGCAAGAAGTGAACACCGAGTTCCATACCATAAGAATCTAATGAGAATGATTGAACCCTGTATAAAAGATTATATGGAAGAATGGCATTGTGAAGTGTATGATATGCAGAATGTTTGGTTTGCGGAATATCGAGATGGTGCAGACTTTGATTACCATAGTCACGAGGGTTGCAATATGTCTGGTGTAGTACAACTTGTATTAGACCACAAAGAAAACGCAACATACTTGATGAATCATGGAGATTTAGCGTTAGAAGAAGGTGACTGTTGCATTTTTCCCGCAATGTTACCACATAAGAGTCCCTACGTTTTTGATGGACACAAGATCGTAATAGGGTTTAATTTTAATATATCTGGAAGTAAAGCACATTCAGATGGTCTAAGAAATTAGGAGATAAACATGGCAGAAGAAAAGAAACATATTACCGTTGATTCAGATGGTAGTTTAGCAGGGGCAGATGTCAACGGGGATGGTCACGTAAGTGAATCAGAACTGTCAATGCACCTTGAGTTCAAACGTAAAGAGTTGGAAGACGCAGATGCAATGCGTGATGCACAACGTAAGATGGCATGGTTCTCATTGTATGGTATGTTGTTATACCCCGCAATGGTAATACTATGTGTAGTGTTTGGTATTGATCAAGCATCTAAAACCCTTGGTGACATGGCACCGACATACTTTGTATCAGTCGCCGCAATCGTTGCCGCCTTCTATGCGAAAGATGCCATAACAAGCAAAAAATAATGGAACCAGAACTCATTACTTGGCGTGGTACGCCAGGGGTCGGTGATTTTATGTGGGCACTTAACTCTGCCCACAATTTCTGTTGGGCAGAAAAGACTACTGCTATCTTAGAAATGCACTGGGAACATGATGAGGATTACATACATCATCCAGATGAGGAAGAGACCATTATAGAACGAATGGCATTCATACATAATTTCTATCACAGGAAAGATGATGTGGAAGTGGTTCACGTCTTCAATGCCGACAGTAGGTACAAGCACTGGAAGTATGCAGACGATATTATTAAAGACGAAGATGGTAATGCAAGACAAGTAGCAAAGAATTCACATGGAGAAAAGGCAAGGTTCTATTTCGATAGTGGTAAGTATTCGGATGAGATAGGTGGAAAGATACCAGACAACAACTGGGTGTTCCGTGATGACATTGTTCATCCTCGTAAGGAAAACAAGATAGTTATCTGGAGACCAACCTTCAATGCAGAAATACCAAGAACTTGGAAAAGAGGGTTGACAAATACCGAATGGGATGATATAATAAGTATGTTGCGTGGGCAGGGATTCAATGTAGTTGAACTGACCTATAGAACACCAGTATCAGAAGCATTCTATGAGATATCTACATGTAGATTAGTATTATGTTATGATGGTATGTGGCATTATATAGCAAGAAACTTTAGTGTACCTATGATAGTTATAAGTAAAGATGGAGTAACTAAGTATCACACACCACACGCAATAACAGCATCTGGTCTAAAGGAAGATAATTATAACATATGGTGGTACCTAAAAGACATTGGAGAGTTTCTGGGAATACCACGAAAATACGCAGTAGAGCATAAAGAAAGGAGTAAGAAATATTATGAAGTCAGAGATTAAAATTGACAGAGCAGTCATAGAGATACAGGGTGCCTGTAATTTTGATTGTACTATGTGTCCGCAAGACAAAAGGACTGGAGGAAGACATAAGGGTTTCCTTCGTAAGATGAATCTACTCGACTTCGAAGATAACGTTGCCGACTGTAAACAGCATGGAATGAATGTAGTGAATCTGGATGGATCTGGAGAAGCAACATTAAATAACAACCTACCAGAATACATTAAGATCGTTAAGAAGTATGATGCAATGTCAGTTATCTTCTCTAATGGTTTCCGTATGCATGGTCAATACATGAAAGATTGTGTTGATGCAGGATTAGACTTCTTTAGGTTCTCGTTCATCGGCCCTACACCAGAACTGTATGATAAGTGGATGAACAACAAACGTGGATCTTCTTATCACCTAATTAAGAAACACGTAAAAGAGATGATGGATTACGTTAAAGAAACAGGATCGAATTGTGTTGTAGAAACATACCACCTTATTACAGACAACGATAATCTTGAGCAAGAACTGGAGCAGTATAAAGCATTAGTAGAAGAACTGGGTTGTAAGACCGAAATCTGGAAGATGCATAACTGGTCTGGTGCGTATGACATTGGAGAGACAAATGCACGTAAGGGTGAGACCAAATCATGTGGTAGACCTTTCTCTCCAGACGTAGTAATACGTGCAGGTGGATTAGACGGCAAACGTGGTGCAGTCCACCCGTGTTGTCAAGTACTTGGTAGAGATGAAGAAGCAGTACTTGGTCACACATCCGAGAACACTATCGAAGAAATCATTAGGGGTGAGGAGTACTCTGCATTGAGACAATCACATAGGGATAAGACCTATACAGATTATTGCAGAGATTGTGATTTTTTACTTGACGCACCCGAAACTTTAGTGTATACTAATAATAATCGTGCAGAACAAAAAATGCTCGGCACGTCATTCTCATTGGAGGATTACAGAGATGTATAATAAATTGAAAGAGGTATGGTTGACATGGTTAAAGGAAGAGTACGAAGTTACCTTCTGGTTTCCATCTACGGATCAATTCAATCCATTACCCGTAAAGAAAACATATAAGGTAAAGAAGATCCACAAGAAAACACAAAAACATTTTGTTGCTACAGATCTTCTTGGAAGACAACTTGAAATCAAAACAACAGAACCATTCGACTTTAGGATAGTGAAGAAGTATTAGTTATGAAAAGAATGATATACCAAGTGTGCTTGGGTGAAGCGTCTAACAGTAAATTGTATAAACATTGTATCGAGTCTGTGGCAGACTATTGTGAGAAGTATCACATCGAACATATCGTACAGAGAGAACCCATACTAAAGATCAAACCCGATATATTCAGCAGTAATCGTAGTACTGATAGTTATGAGAAGCACGGTGGATATCTTCCTATCTACGAGAAAGAGAATGCGTTTGACTTACTTGATAATTATGATCAAGTGGCAATCATTGATAGTGACATCTACATAAGATTTGACGCACCTAATATCTTTGATGAGTTTGGTGATGATTGTGATATGGGTGTAGTGTTCGAACGTGAGATGCCTATCACCGAACCTTATCTGGCAAAGATCAAGAACTACTCACAGATGCAATATCATTCTCTACACAGTAATAAGGCAGACTTCAAACCTAACAGTCGTGGATTCGAGTTTGCTAACATGGGCATGATTGTGATGAACAGAACGTTCAAGACTTGGTTGGCAGATCATAGTGCCAAAGAGTTCTTGATGCGTCCACAGTTCAGAGACTTTATTGATGGTAAAGGTGCGTGGAAATGGTCTACTGATCAAACACTATTGAACTACTTCATCAAGAAGTATCCAGTTAATGTTAAACATATGAGTCATAAATGGAATGGATTATATGGTGCCAACACTAAGTTAGAAGAATGTCACTTCATTCACTTCTTCCTAAAAGACTTGTTACCAGAACGAGGGGAGAATGTTGAGGGGTTGATGGAATCAATATGAGAGCATTAGTAATACATTTAGAGAACCAGAAGTACGATGAACTTGAAGCAAGTATCGAGAAGACTTCGTCACGTGTATATTGTGACTCGTTTCGTGCGACAACACCAGATACTATAGTACAAGATACTAAAAAGTTCCCGTGGTTTAAATGGACATGGCCCTTGCACTCTCAACAAGATGGTCTTGATATCAAAACAGGTTTATATAAGTTTGCATATAATGCAGAGGATCCACGTAAGAAGATTGCGTGTTCGGTAAGTCATATGAGAGCATGGCAAGAATGTGTTGAATACGATAGACCAGTTTATATCTTCGAAGCAGATGCTGTATTGACACGTGATATGCAACCCCACTATATGACGGGTGCAGATGGTAAACCTATGGCAGACATAATTGGGTTGAATGATCCAAGAGGTGCAACTCGTAGAGCATACAGTTTCCATGGACAAGTGCAAAGTAGATATGAAGAAACTAAAGAAGTAATCCATCCAGTGCCTAATCTATCAGCAGTAGGGGAACCACCGTTACCACATGGATTGGCAGGTAACAGTGCCTACTATATAACTCCAGTAGGTGCAAAGAAACTATTAGAGGGTGCAAAAGAATACGGCATGTGGCCCAACGATGCATTTATGTGCAAAGAACTATTTCCGTGGATCCGCACTGCGTATCCATATTTTACTAAAGTAAGTGGTACTGCTAAAAGCACCACTGTTAATTGAGAACATTATGAATTTATTACACAACAACATCCTTGTGACTGAGAACACAGAAAAAGAAAGTACCAGTGCGGGTGGTATTCTTTTAACCGAAAGTATTACCTCTGGACACAAACCCGCAACCGTATTGGCAGTGAGTCTTGCAGTTGCTAACGAATACACCGACACACTAAAAGCACGTGACACTGTATACTTGGATTGGTCTAAGTCAATGCCAGTAGAAGTTGACGGACTCAAGTGTGCAGTTATTGACATCGAGAATGTCAAGATGGTAGTCGCAAAGTGACACCAACCAATTTCGTAATTACTATAATGGACAATAAAGACTCTGTGGTAGCATCGCAGAGATGTATTGATAGTGCACGAAAAAGAAATATGTCAGTGACTCGGTTCCCTGCTATTACTCCAAGAACTGAAGGGTTCGAGGACATGGTAGAAAACACGGGTCTTAATATAGATGCATTTGCTACGGGTTACTCTCGACCAGAGAATGCTCTGGCATGTTTCCTATCACATATGTCATTATGGCAATATGCTGTAGAGAACAGATGCAATACGATGATACTTGAGCATGATGCTATATTTACAGATACTGTAAGAAACATCCCGTTTGATAGGTGTGTGACTATTGGCAAACCAAGTTACGGTACTTACAATACACCAGAAACTCTGGGTACTCAACTGTTAGTACATAAGAGATATTTTGGGGGTGCACATGCATACATTGTATCACCTCTTGGTGCAGAGATGCTAATCGATAAGGTTAGAACAAACAGTGAACCAACAGATATTTATTTGAATAGAGACAACTTCCCGTTTCTTGAAGAACACTATCCATGGTTAGTCGAAGTAGAAGACACTTTCTCTACAGTACAGACACATGAAGGATGTCATGCAAAGCATGGTATAGAAAATAAAGTTGGGAAGTATCTTATATTAGAGGCATAATATGGCATCATTATCATTGATAACTGTGTGTACAGACGCATATCCAATGTTATATGCTCGTAAATTGATTACACGATTCAAAGAACTATCAGAGTTTGAGGTGAATGCGTATTGCATTACCGATAGACCAGATGAGATCTCTGATATTGCCACACCTGTAGAACCACCATATGGTGCAGGTAAAGGTTGGTGGAACAAGATGAAAGTATATGACTCGTTTTATAAAGACGAGTACGCAGTTTATATGGACATTGATACTGTATTGATTAAGAACTTTGATGATGAGATAAAGGTGGCAATGGGGCAATTACCCCGAAGAAACTATAAGGTTGCATGTGTCTCAGATGCTATAGGTTGGAAAAACAATAAATATAGTAGTTCGATGATGGTATTGAAGAAGGGTAAGATGCAAGATGTGCATGACCTCTTCAATTTAGAATCATGGAGACTATTTGATTATGATGGTGGTGATCAAGTCTGGGTTGGCACGTTACTTGAAGAATGGTGGCCTGGTGGTATATCAGACGTTTGGTATATGGATGAGCAAAGTAATCCCAGTCTGAAATTAAACTTAAAATTTCATCTCGGTGAGAAGATATTGGGAGCATGGAAGTTCCCGTCTTACCTACCATCTGAATGTAAGATAGTAGATTGTGGTGGCAAACCAAAACCACACGAGTTGGGATATTTAAAATATATAAAGGAGAATTGGCAAGATGTTTAGTAAATTACTAATGGGTCTGATTCTTATAATGGGGATCACGGGATTCACATATAAGATGACAACAGACCGAACAATCGCAGAGTTGAATGCGACTATTGCAACCCAAGGTTCTTTACTTGTTGCTTTTGAAACAAGAGAAGCAGAACAAGCAAGAACTATTGAGGCAATGGAAAACAACTTAAAGAAGACTACCGAAGCACTTGGTACTCTTAACACAAGGAACGCAGAGATAGAGAATGAGAACAAAAGGTATCTCAGCATCTTTGCACGTCACGATCTGGCACGACTTGCAAGTGCAAAGCCTGGTCTAATAGAAACAAGAATTAACAAGGGGACTGCAAATGTATTTAAGAGCATCGAAGACGATACTGCTATCATTGACACTATTGACGATTAGTGGTTGCTCTACTTTGGGTATGAGTTTTGGTAAACCACCTGCTCCAATCCCTGTAGAGATTAAAACTGTTGAGGTTAAGATCCCCATCATTCACCCAGAACTACCAAGGCAAATAGATCTAAAGGTACCGCAGTGGTATGTTGTGTCAGAAAAGAATGTCGATACATTTCAGACAGACATTAGAAAACGTCACGCAGGTGACTTAGTGTTTGTTGCAATGTCAGTAGGAGACTATGAATTGATGTCCTACAACATGCAAGAGATCAAACGATATATAAATCAATTAAAGGAAGTCGTTGTATACTATCGTACAATGAACGAGGATGAAGTTCCAGAACCGATAGTAGAAGAAAAGGAAGGTAACTAATGTATGAATATAATTGTAAAGTCCGCAGAGTTGTTGACGGTGATACTGTGGATGTCGATATTGATTGTGGTTTCGGTATTGTCTATGCTAACCAGCGCATTCGCCTATACGGTATTGATACTCCCGAATCGAGGACGAGAGATCCTATTGAAAAGTATTTCGGGAAAATGGCAGGGAAGTTCCTATCGGACAAACTCGGAGAAGAGTGCGTACTCAGAACTCACAAGGACAAGTCGGGAAAGTACGGACGGATCCTCGGACAATTCTTAGTATATGATGGTGTCAGTGATACACAGATGACTGTGAATGACATCATGATTCGTGATGGTCTGGCAGTGGCATACCACGGTCAGTCTAAAGATGACGTAGAAGCAGAACACCTAAGTAACAGAGTTGTTTTAAGTGAACGATTAAATGTGGATCCAACTGATCCAGAAGTAAACCCATATATTTAATTAAGGATTAGATTATGAGATGGAATGTGCTCGGCAATGGTGACCATGCGTATCAATTTAAAAGAGGGACTGAGGGTAAGTTATTAATATGTAACATGCCCCCCTATGAGATACCCAACACCGAAGTCTTTGCTACCTGTATGGTAGACTATAAAATGATGGGTGCGTTAGCAGAGGGTAAGATCGAGTTGGATATGTACGACTGGATCCTTGGTACACGTCCAAGACACTGGATGGAAATGAATCCTGCATTCTACATGAAGTATGCACAGAAGATTAAAGCAATGCATACGCACGTACCAGAGTATGCACAACTGCAAGGGCAAAATGCTAATCAAGCGGCAACCAATTATAGTTGTGGTCATATGGCAGTTGATTATGCATGTCGTGTAAAGGGTGCGACTGAAGTACACATATATGGTTTCGACTCTATGTTCGATACCACTTTAAGAAGTTATACAGACCTACTACTTGAATCTGATCGTAGTAATGAAAACACCTTTCGTCTCGCAAACAATTGGAGACCCGTTTGGACTGGATTGTTCGAAGAATTTGACAAGACGGAGTTTTTCCTGTATCATAGTCATGATAGGATCAAATTTCCTGTCGGCAATAACGTAACTATTAAAGTGGAGAAGTAATGAAAATATTAGATAAAATCAAATCAATCACATGGGAAGATGTAAGAGACTCAGCAATAGATGTCCTTACATGGTTTATTGAGGAAGTGATGTTGACCTGTAGAGATATTAAGAGTACGCATATGGTTTACCCAAGGGTAATTTATACTGCATTAGTCTTAATCTTGATTGCTCTATTTGTATAAATAACAGTATCAAACTAACAACAGAGACTCACTCTCAATGAAGAAGTTCAACCATTTTATAACTGAACAAGAACTAATGCAGAATACTGCCGAAGACTTGATGGAGAAACTCATCACGTTCGGTGGTAAAGCATATCCTAAGTTCGGTAACATTGTCGTAATGGCAGGTGGTGCAGGATCTGGTAAAGGTTTTGTTCTTAACAAGTTGGTTGGTGTGGAAGGAAAGGTGTTTGACGTTGACGAGTTGAAGAGACTTGCATCTAAGACACCTGCTATTAAAAAGAGAGTACAGAAAGAACTTGGTGTTGATATCGAAGCACTTGGTAAAGATCTAAAGAATCCAGAGAACGTATCTAAACTACACGATATCATCGCAAACTTTCTTGGAGCAGATAAAGGTAAGGAACGTATGTTCTACCGTTCTGTTCTCACGTCACCTGCTGATCGTAAACCAAACATCATCTTTGATATGACCTTTAAAGAGTTAGGTAAACTTGAGAAGGTTGCCAATGATGCATCTAAGTTAGGTTACGACAAGAAGAACATCCATATCGTATGGGTAGTGAACGACATCGAAGTTGCAAAAGCACAGAATGCTAAACGTGCACGTAGAGTTCCTTCAGAGATCCTAATCAACACACACCGTGGTGCCGCTAATACCATGGGTGATATTATCAACATGGGTAATAAACTCAAGAAGTATATGGATGGGGATATCGTATTCGCATTCAACAAGGTTGGTGTTGATGCTAACCTTGCAACATCTGGTAAGGGTGGTTCGTATGTTAAAGATGCAAATTACTTCTACGTCAAGAAGCAGGGCAAAGCACCTACTTCTGTCGATCAGTTAGATAAAGATATCAGACGTAAAATTAAGGGTTATGTACCTAAGAACGTAGACTGGGATTAATTGAACTTACGAGTACTGTAAGTATTGATCATCCTGTCAAGTATGTCATATTCAATTGCCTTTTCTTCTTCGGTCAATCCTCTGAAGTGATCATCCCAAATACTACGCATAGCAAACACTTCGTTTAACCATTCTTGGTTTTCGTGTAATGCTCCATCGATATGTTTGGTGGCATCATGACTCTGGTAGTTCAAATCAATGATATCAAATCCATTCGTACAGTATGGTGCGAATGCACTTCTAATGTGGTGATGTGATACTTCGGTATCTTCGGTTTTCTTGGGAACACCTGCAAATATAACACAATCATAGTTAGTGTCGGGTGGTGTCTCTATACTAACACTCTCATCACCATGTTTGTATTGTCCACTCATTGGAACAAGATCCATACCATATCTTTTATAAACAGCATTCATTATACCACGATGACGTGACTCTGGTGGTACGGCAGTATGCATCTGAGTAAAGTATCCGTCTGGTTTCCAATAATTATATGCCATAAACACTATAGGTAAGAACTGAACCCATATATTAGGATCAGTCATTGTTTCTTGGATAGACTTATATGATGGAGTAGCAAACAAATCTCTATCGGATCCACGTGGGAAAGACCAGAGTTTCTGTCCTGTGTTAAAGTGTCCTACGAATAGGATCTTTCTGTATCCACGGAGAGTGATATAGTTCAGTAACATGGGCACGTAATTAAACACTTCACTTACTGCGTGAGAATGCCCGTCTTCCCATTGAACGTCAATATCATTTTTACGTTGCTCTGCACCAAGTAGATAGTTTAACTTACCCCACTGATTCTTCTTGTTTTCGTTATGAATGTATCTACCTTGAGAAGTATTGCCTCTTCGTAGACCATTCGCAACCAATTCATTGACTGCTCTATAGATCATGGTTATCCCTTGTAAATGTTTTGTATGTGGGTCTCGAACTGCTCGATCTTATCAAGTCGTTTGGGCCACAATATGTAATCCTTTTCTGGATTCTGTTTAAGATTGTTTAACAATGGTTGTATCGCATTGTATAACTTATCTAATCGTTCTGTTGTTGAGTCTGCACTTGATGATGCTTCTACAACCTTAGTTTGTGCTTCTTGCACAACATCCAGTTCATCTGCATCAACAATAGTGAACCCAAAATCAAATAGTTCTTCACTCATATTTATACCTGTATGGTTTGTTTCTTCTTATTCTATTTATATATATTAGGGTATTAACTGGAGAAAAAAGATGAATCCAAATAACGAAATAAAATCAACAATTAAAGAGTTCTGCGACTATAGACCTATGTCAGAGAATGCCCAGATACGAGAAGACTTTGAACAGATGTACAAAGATGATCCTAATATCTTTTATTTACGTATGGCACTTGAGAATCACCTCGGTCAACGGATGGTGTTGCGTGGATAAATGGTGGAAGATCTGGAAACACGCACTCGGATCTTTCGATGAGGAAGACGGGTACGACCCAGTTAATGAGAATAGAATCTCAATAATTAGATCGTTTATCGTGTTTACCAATCTACTATGTGGTTGGATAATTATAGTCAACATTATTAAGGATTGGATATGAGCAAGTTGTGGAGACTTTGGGCAAAGAGTCTGGGTGAGAAGGTAGGAGAAACAGATCAACAAGCAGACAGCATTGCGGTCATACGAACAGTATGGTGGTTTACTCATATGGCAACATGTATCTTTATTATACTGAATGCTATTGCTAATCATGGATGGGGTCTTATCGGACTATGATAGAACACTACCAACTAAAGGGTTGGGCAGTTATACCAAACGTATTTTCAAAAGAAGACCTTGACATTATGACCGATTGGGGTTATAATATGAGAATCGAATGGGACAAGCACAGTACATGGAAAGGTGTTCCGTGTGCAGGTAAATTCTCAGAACCCTTGACAGAGATCTATACATCTGTTATAATGAAAGACCTTGCGACACAGATACTGGGTACACCGCATTTGTTTAATGATCAGATGGTATACAAGTTACCGTACGACAAGATGGACTTCGTCCCCCATTATGATAACCAGTATTCTTTTCAAAACAAGAGCAATCATATACACACAGTCAATCTAAGTATTGCTATAGATGACTTCACCAGAGATAACGGTGCATTGTTTATCAAGAGTCAAGATACAGGTGAATGGGAAACTGTATTACCCAAGGCAGGAGATGTTGTTGCCATCAATGGATCAACGATTCATGCGTCACACGAGAACCAAAGTGATGCTCCACGTGGATTGTATGCGTGTGTCTACACTGCCGAACCAATGAAAATGCATGGATATTACTCACAGTTATTCCAAAAAGTTCTAAAGAAAATTAAAATATTTAAAAATAACGCTTGACTATATACACACCTTCGTGTATAATTACACTTATAATTGAAACGATAAAGGAAAATATATTATGTTTAATCAATACACAGCACAAGCAACTACTGGCATCACTGGTTCATTCACACTATGGAATGGTTTAGATCTTGCTAACCTAAAGACCGAGTGTGGTTTAGGTGAAACCCCAATGGTTGAGAAGGAAGTCAATCGATCCAAGAAGAAACATCTCGTAAGTGATCTAATGTCCTCTGATGATGGACTCAAGTATGACTTGATTCTTAACATCATGTTGGATGACAAGGTCATTACTATGGACTCTAAGGTTCAGATAGGTTTCAATGGTGGACTCAAAGAAGTCTATGTGTGTAAAGAAAAGACTGCCTATAGAATCTGGCGTAAGACTTACTATGGAAAGAAGAGAGCATCTACCGATGATGACGAATAATATTTTAATGGACTTGACAATGCTACTCATAGGTGTTATACTTATGACTGTGTGGTTTGAGATAAAAGGTTTGAATGATGAAGAAGACCAAGACGAGTAATCCTGTCGCAAAACACTTGCGTACCTTTAACAAGGGCAAGGTCTTCATTGATCGTAAGAAAGAAGAGAAGAAGAACCCCAAGCAATATTATGGAGATAGTGATGAACATATTCGCATTAGATAAAGACCCCGTTATATCTGCACAGATGATGTGCGATAAACACGTGGTTAAAATGGTTACCGAATACGGACAGTTGTTGTCTACTGCCCATCGTGTATTAGACGGTGAGTTGTGGCACGACAAGACTAAGTCGGGTGCCAAGATCAAACGTTGGAAACTGAAAGGTGATGCACAGCAGAGAGATCTGTACAAGGCATCGCACGTCAATCACCCATCAAACATATGGGTACGTGAGAACGATAAGAACTACCGTTGGATGTACAAGCACTTTGTTGCAACCGCAAAAGAGTACGAGTACCGTTACGGACGTGTACATGCTACCTATGACAAACTAAATGGATACCTATGGTTCGCACCTAAGAGTATCGATCAGACCTTACGTGCGACTGAGATACCACAGTGTATGCCAGACCATTGCAAACGTGATGACGTACAAGATGGTTACCGTAACTATTATCGTGAAGAGAAGAAGTACTTTGCAAAGTGGTCTACTCGTGAAGAACCGTATTGGTGGTCAGAATGAGTGCTCTTGGTTATGATCTTGCATTTGGTCAAGAGAACCCCTTTGAGGGTGAGGAAGGACGTATTCTTGCACTGGCAGAGAATCTAAAGAACTATAAGGTCAAAGGATCCTACGATCCCATCCCCAACATAGACATGTATTACGACCTCGACAGACTCGCATCGATGAGTAAATCTAAGGCAGACTTTAAAAGAAAGTTATACGAATACTTGAATTCATGAGAATGAATATAGCACGTTTAGTGCTAATCATATGGTTATCTTTCAGTCAGTCTTCGGAAGACGATTTATACGGAGTACTAAGTAGTATTCGTAGAATGAAAGAATGCCGTGTTATAATTAACGCTTGACAAAACCAAAGGAGTTTGTTATAATGGGTACAACAATGAGATATCTTAAACTAAGAAGTTCTCAAGAGAAGTTGAATATGAAGAAACGTGCAAGAGCACAAGACGCATTGTTTCAACGTGAATTAAATAAAATGATAGGAGATGACCCACTATGGGATTTAACAGTAAAGAAGAATTCGACACAGCAGTCGAAGGTGCAGTAGAAGTACTGAAGGAGACTTACATCAACAACATTGTCTATGTGCAGGAACGCATGAAAGATAATGCTGAAGAGAGTGAGTTAAAACAGATAGAAGAAATTATCTTAGCAACCGAAAGGATGATTGTCTTTTTTATGCAATCGGATGAGTGGGTTAAAAAACTACACGATGAAGCAAACGCAAACACTGAAGAAGGGGAGTTAGTAGAAGATGATGACACCGAAGCAGATAGAATCGAAGAAGCAAGGAATAGTTAAGGAATTGCAAGAAGGTATCGTACACCTACAGTTTAAGAAGGTGAACGGTGACTTACGCAATATGATTGGCACATTGAACAGGGATATTATTCCCGAAGAGAAGTACCCATTAGAAGGCAAGGAACGTAAGGAAAGTGAAAACCTTGTTGTGCTATTTGATACCGAAGTACAGGACTGGAGATCATTCAGAACTGAGAACTTAGTTGAGTATAGTCGTGGGGTATAAAGTAACTAATGGTGGTGTGAAGAAAAAACGCACCATGACAGATGCACAGAAGAAAGCGGCATCCGAACGTCTTGCGAAAGCACGTGAGGCAAGAGGACATGACGGATCTAAATCTGTGCACCCATCGTTACTTGATCTGGAGTTATATCCAGAAGACAGTCCTATACATTGGAAGAAAGTCCGTGTATGGGTAAAAGAGATAACTGGAGAACTGAGTGCCAAGAAAGCATTACGTGATTCTAAAGTCTCGTCCGAGAGGCAACAGTATCAGACACTTCAAGTTTACTTAGGTAATCTGAAGAGATACTTAACCTCTGGAGAATGGCATGACCATAGGTATGGTAGACACATGGAAGGTAAAATGCGTACAGTAGTGTATGCTATGGCATACTATCCAAGTGGTAGACCCAAGAGAACTATCGGTCATTTTTATAAAGATGTAGGTGAATACACCGAGGAGATGAAGGAAGTTGACGATAGAATTTACGGTACCGACCACTACCGAAAACCAAAAGGCGGAAGAAACCCCATTCATGAACAAGAAGAAGTTCTCGAAGATGGTGGAGAAAACGGTCAAGACCTCTGGTCTTAACTATATGGACTCGATAGTCCACATGTGCGAAAAAAACAATATGGAAATTGAGGACATAAAAAAGTATCTTGAGAAAAGTATTATCGAACATCTGGAATTCGAGGCAATGAGTTTAAACTTTTTAGAGAAAAATAATACTCTAAATGTTTAGAAAACGCTTGACTTATGCGTATAAATAGGTTATACTGATTATGTTGAAGTGAAAATACACTGAAAACAATTGTAATATAAACTGCACACAATGCACATACTGGAGAAAATATATGTCTTTTGCAAACCTAAAGAGTCGCACCAGCGACATTTCAAAGTTAGTAACCGCTGCTCAAGAAGCATCGGGTTCTACTAAAAAAACCAATAAATACACAGACGAACGTCAGTGGAAACCAACCGTTGATGATAACGGAAACGGTTACGCAGTCATTCGTTTCCTTCCTGCTATGGAAGGTCAAGATATGCCTTGGGTACGTTATTGGGATCACGGATTTAAAGGCCCTGCGGGTCAATGGTACATCGAGAAATCGTTGACTACTATTGGTCAGAAGGATCCTGTATCCGAACTGAATTCACGCCTATGGAATTCGGGTATCGAAGATGACAAAGAGACTGCCCGTAGGCAGAAACGTAGATTGCACTATGTCTCTAACATCTTGGTTGTTAATGATCCGTCTAACCCTGTTAATAATGGTAAAGTATTTTACTATGAATATGGTAAGAAGATCTTTGATAAAGTAATGGATTTGATGCAACCTCAATTCCCAGGCGAAGAACCTGTTAACCCATTCGACTTCTGGTCGGGTGCTGACTTCGAACTGAAGATCAGAAACGTTGCAGGGTATCGTAACTATGATAAGTCAGAGTTTAAATCTACTTCTGCATTATTTGATGCGGATGAGACTAAACTCGAAGCAACTTACAATCAACAATTTGACTTAGGTGAGTTTGTTGATCCAGAGAACTTCAAGTCTTATCAAGATCTTGAATCACGACTACAGTTAGTACTTGGTACTGCGGTAGGTGCAAACGTGACTCAGAAGAATGAAGCACTCACTGAGACTGCGGAACAACAGGTCGGAAGATCTGCCCCAGAACCAGAGATTGTTTCTGCACCGGAAACTGCATCCGCATCTGCTGAAGAGGATGACACATTGTCTTACTTTGCACAGATGGCACAGGCAGAATAACCGATGAGATAAAAAGAGTGTGGACAAACCATACCGTCTTTATGGGAACCCTTCGGGGTTCCCTTTTTTTGTTTATAGAAAGGAGTAATCTATGACTATAGTTTTTTGGGTTATCGTTGTCATGGGCACTATAGGTGCCGTAGACGGTTCGATGAAATTAAATGATCTGTGTGATAAGGAAGTTAAGGAAGGTACTTCCAAAACGGTTAAGGAGTGTAAACAATATTACTTTGATACACGAATTAACAAGGGGTGGTAACACCCCTTTTTTTATATACTTGCGACTCTGTCGTTTGGATCTACAGTACTATGGTTGTTGTCTACTACAGCACTTGTCTGAGCAGTATTGTTTGTGACATTAGATGATGATGGTGCCATAACGTTTACAGTAGGTGCTTGTTGTTGTGCCATTGCATTCTCTTTAGACATCTGGTCAACATCGAAACCTTTACGTGCTTGGATCTTATCAATCCTTACTAGACCCTTCTCTGCCATTCTTCTCTGGGCATCTGTTAACTCTTTACCACTACGATGATCGATACCAGTTTCGAGCATCATTTTGTATCCTTCTTCTCTTCTTAGAAGACTCAACCTATAATTCTCTTCATCCTGTTTTCTGAATTCTGCTTTACGTATTGCCGCCTCTTCTTCCATCTTCAACATATCTGCTTCACGTTTTTCACGTTTTGCTTTTGCTTCAGCAATAAACTCTGGACTTTCTAGTTCTTTCAAGAATGCCGCTGTTTCTGGATCTATTGCGACTAGATCTGCTTCACGAACTTCGGCAGAGATTGAATCAAGATCACCATCTCCATCATCATTCTGCATATGGAAATCGTCTTCTTCTATTGGGCCGTCACTAGATAGTGCGTCCCTTGCCTCTTGCATTGATGCCATATTACTTGCTTGTTCTTCTGCGGTAATACCAATAACATCTTTTTGAGTAAGTGTGTCTTCTGGAACAACATCCACAGGATCTAGTTCACCACCAGGTTCTTCCTTCATTACCTTTGGTTCTGGTTTTGCTTCACCGACCCAATCATATATCTTATTTGGTACTAACGCATATTTCCATGAATCTGGATCTGGAAGTGCACTACGGATAAACGATTTAAGTGTTTCTCCCATCTCGTGTGCCCAATCTAGAGCACCGGCAAGAGCATCACCAATAGAGAAGTTAGCAATCCTATCCTTTAATGATGCGATACCACCAGTGATTGCCTCTTTCATAGAATCAATCATACCAAAGAATCCTTCAGAAATAGATCCAATCAAGTCACCAAGACTGAAGTTCGATATGAACTCTGAAACATTTGCTTTGAAATCAATTACAATATCACCGAATTTATCGAATATATCAATGATCATCTTTTCAAAACTAAAACTATCTAACCATTCACTCACTCCCTTGGTGAAGTCGAACTTAGATAGTATCCAACTCACTCCATCCTTCACAAGATCTACTAGACCACCAACGAAAAACCCTAGAGCATTACCAAACCCAGAGGTTAAGAAACGAATAAGTTTATCACCGATATCACCTGCCTGTGCGAAAGCATCTTTGATACCATTGAAGACACCAACAAAGGCGGCAATGATCTGTCCTATGACTGGAATCTTTCCACCAATAGCACGGAATGCAGTAAAGACCTTAGAGAATATCTGCATGTTGGGTAACTTAATACCCTTACCTAAATTACTAAAGAACCCACTTATTTTACCAAATACTGTGGTAAATAATCCAGTAGACTTAGTAGTAGCACCCAGTGCCTTACTAATTGCAGTGAATGGTTTAGTCAGAGTTTTAAATGCAGATTGCATTGTAGTGACACCTTTCGATATACCACCACTTACAGTTGCTCGTATGTTAGATGCAATTTTACCTACTTTAGTAAAACCTTCTCCTATTTTGAAGAATACCCTACCTAATCTATTGAGAGCACCCCTAATACCTGTCAACTTTTTGAATGCACCATTGGCACCTCTTTCGACAAGTTTGAAACCTTTAGTCCCTTCTACGAACGCAACCTTCATTTTACTAAAGGCATTTAGAAAAGACTTCGGTAGAATGTTCTTTACAAAACGACCTATTGTCTCAGCAATACCAAAAGCAAGACCGGCAACCGCCGCAGTCAACACACCGATCATTGAACCGATACCAAGGTTGGCACCTTTTAGTTCTGATGCCATATCACCGATAGGGGATCCTGCCGAAGATGGTTTCTTCTTCTTCTTATCCCGTCTCTCTTCCTCTTTGTCTTTCTTTCCGCCCGCAACACCGTCAAGGAACTTCTTGAAGTTTTTGTTCAAGTTGACTAGTTCCTTTTCTTGCCTTAAATCTCTGGACTGCTTATCTTCAGCATCCTTCGCATTCTCGACACGGAGCATATCGATTGACTTTTGTAGTGATATGTTGTCTGCCATTTTACTGCCTTCTCATGTTTTCCTGTTTAATTCTGTCGTTTTCTTCCTTAATATAATCTAATAACATACTTACGTATATCTCCCTTTCCCACGGCATCATCATATCCATTTCACTTAGACTATAATGATGATGTTGCATCAACGAAAAATTGGTCTTATAATGATTGACCAAATTATCGTGAGAAAGGTTTATGATAAAAAATCCGATATACCTTTTAATGTCCTTTCAATAGTTTCTCCACAAGATTCACACGGAACCTTGAGATCCTTTTCGAGAGAAGGAAGTGTCTCTACGAAAGCGGATAGTTTACCAAACTGTTCGGATGTCATAGAGTCTAAGAACTCTTGAATCTCTTCCTGTTTGATATCTTTACAATCTGTTCGTTCTTCTTCAGTCATAATTGCACCGATAGAATTACAAAGAATGTCCATACCCATAGCAGTCTGATTACCATCAAAATCCATATTGATTACTTGACTGTATGTTGGATACTTCATCTCAATAGAAATGTCATCCGTAATCTGAATTCTATCAGTAAAGTCTTCTTGAAACTTGACTTCGATATCTGACAGATTTACCGATACTTCATTCTTATGACCACACGCACCACATGGTACTAGTATCTTAGAACTTTCACCGACTGACTTAGATCTGATCTGAGTAAACAAATACTCCACATCAAATGTAGTCAAGTCACCTACATTCTGATCACCTTCGATACATGCCTCTAGAGTATCTACGATTGCTCCTAATGCTTGTCTCTGGTCACCAGTTTCAAATGCTATCATCAAAACCTTTTCTTCTTTCACCAAGTATGGTCTGTATGTTACTACCTCTTTACTAGAGGGTACCGTACATTTATACTTTGGGTTGTTATTTAACTTAGGCAATGCCATAATTTTTTCTCCTATTATATAAAATTATATTTTCGATCCAATGAGAGCACCAAGAGCAGATAATCCACCCCGTCCAATACTCTCACCTTGTTTGGTATAGTCACCAAGTCCCGACTCATAGTCAGTAAATGATAACTGTACACTCAACTCCATTACACCTTCTTCCGCATTGCCTACTGCTTGGTCAACCATTGTAGTAGGAAAACATTCTAAAAGTTTTACAGAATATGTTTCTTTTTGTTTAAAGGACGCACCTAGATCAAGTTCACCTTGTGCTAGGTCAATAGGGCCGACCTTTGGTAGTCGATTCCTAATGAAACTAGGGATCTTATCTGTAAACCCTAATTGTTTCTTGATTAAAGATAGTCTTAAACCTCTCTCTATTAGTTTGATAGTGACAGGTGCAGTATAATCTTCGAAGTATCCAACTGTCTTGGTTACTGGATTATGTGCTAGTGACTGCCAATATTCAAAGTAATCTCTTATTGCATGATTGTTAGCAACTAAAAATGTTAACGTCATGTCTGTTGTTGCGAACCCATTCGCAATTTTACGGTTAACTGTACCTATTGCATGATCTTGACTCATTATTTGACGGCCAGGAATAGACGCAACGGTGCAGAATAAACTTAACTCTACTAAGTCTGCGGTGTATCCTGCCAATTGAGGCAACTGTACCATAAACTGGTGCTTCTGTGCTAATCCACCAGATTGCGATATCTGTGCTTGAAGATCTTCTACTGAAAAACTCATATTAACTGCCTACTGTCGTAATGTACTTTGTAACTATTTGCTTTACGGAATTGTGCAGTCGGTAGGAAGATAGCAATCTCCCATTCTGGTGCAGGTACTTCCGCAAACTTGCTTGTAACTTGAGAATTCAAATAATGCTTTACACATGGTTTGAAGTATCTCAAACTTGAGGATTTCTTTAACATCCTGTATGTCAGAGCAAACTTACTATCATCGTCCATATTACTACCTTGTATATCCATTAGGTTTGCAAAGAACTGCATACGTAACTTAGGTGGTAAGTAATGTAGGTTCAATCCAAGGAACCCACCCTTTGCAGGGCCGATAACAATAACAAGAGGAAAGATGTCGTAGTAGGGCAATGTATCTTTATGCTTCGGATCGTATGTGAACATATACATGCCACCAATGATCTGTTTAGATCTTGCCTTAATCGGATCCTCTTTCATCAATGCTTCACGATTGATAGAACGCATGTTCATTGCCTTCTTCATAAACCACGCACGTGATTCTTTGGTACGGGGAGTTATTCCCGCACGGAACGCATTACGTTCTAACCTATTAAAAATATCAGACATATAGTGTCTCTCTAAAATCCATATTGTTATTTATACGTTTTATTATCATTTCTTTCTCTTATATGGTTTCAATTTCTTCAAAGGTTTAAAAGGTTTCTTTCCCATGGGTTTGGGTAGTAATCCCATAGCACGTAACTCATTTTCTGTCCATATCTCGAAGTGCCACCCATTATCTAGAGCATATGCCTGTGCCGCCTTCCATTTACTTTGATTCTTGATATAGGTCATACCCTCATTCAATACCTTCCTACGAGACACACCCTTACCAGTCTTTGGTGGTAATGTCTGTTGATGGGGTTTCACTTCAACCAATACAACCCTACCATTGTCATACTGTAGAGAAAAGTCCATGAAGTATCTATGTGGTTTTCTATCAGTTTCGCATATATAAGGTATAACTGTTTCTTCACTGCCCCACTTTCTTATTTGTGGAGACGTGTCTGCCCAGTTCATAACTGCGAGTTCCCAACCCGAACGATATATCACGTTCGAAGGATCCCCCAGATATTTGTCTGGATTCTTAATTTTATACTTTCCCTTGTAAGTTTTCATATAAATAGATTCATAACATTTACAAACTACTATTTATGGAACAGTTAAATGCCAAGTTTTAAGCAATTATTAAAAGATAAGGTTGATCGTGTAGGTAAGGATATCATTGATAACTTTACAGATCAAATAGACGATAAGACCAAAGAGTTTACGAGTAAGGGTGGTCGGGTAACCGAGAAACTCGATCTTGGTAGTATCAAAAATATGCGATACCCGTTGCATAATGAAGACTACAAGGCAACTGTTTCCTTTACTATTATCGAAGAGGTATATAAAGCAAACACCGCACTTTTCTCTGACTTGACAAAACAAGTACAGGATAATGAAAAAGCAGTCAAAGAGTCTGCCGAAGAAAAAAGTAAAGAAGAAGGTGCTGATCTTGAACAGTTAGCAAAGCAGGGTATAGAGGCAACTAAAAAGTATCTGGGCAATACTGCAAAAGAAGTAGTTGGTGGAAAGATAAAGGTATCGGGTGAGAGTGTTACTATGTACCTACCTCTTGGATTAACCTTTAACGATAACGTAGCATATAGAAACGTTCAATTGGGACAATTAGGTGCCACCATGGAAACTGGTATGGGTATGGCACAAGCAATGACCAGTGGCATCGGATCATTCTTAGAGAACTTCAATGGTAGTGCACCTGCTCAAGGTGGGGATCTTGCAAAACTTGCCGCTGTGCAATTGGGTAAAAAGATACCAACCTTTGGTGCTGAAATAGGACAGGTAGCACAGGTCACTGGTGGTGTTACTCTTAACCCGAACGAACGTGCTGTTTTTGATCAACCAAACATACGTGAGTTTGCATTTAACTTTAAGATGATTGCTAAGTCACCGAAAGAACAGGCAATGATCATTAAGATCATTAAAACATTTAGAACAGAATTATACCCAGAAGATATTACATTACCTGTTGGTGACCAAAGAAGTATATCATTGGGTTACAAGTTCCCGAACAAATTTCAATTAGCATTTCAATATGACGGTAAGGAGATGGAGCATCTTGCAAAGATTAAACCATGTTTCCTTAAAGGTGTGGATACAGTATTCAATGCGTCATCAATGGCAATGCATGAAGATGGTAGTTTTTTAGAAGTTGATATGACACTACGTTTCCAAGAAACTGCCGCTCTAACCAAGAAAGATATTATGGAGGGTTTCTAAATGTCGTACTTCAAAAGTTTTAAACCAACATTATATCGTTTTGGAAATGAGGATAACTACTCTATTACTACAGACCTAACAAACTATGTAGATATGGTAGATCAAGTTAAATTTACATCTATGATGATAGATGATTATACCATACCTGCTAACGAAAGACCAGACCAAACATCATTTAAAATTTATGGTACTACTGATT
>ENA-OSIY01000165-OSIY01000165.1-marine-metagenome-genome-assembly--contig:-NODE-165-length-37821-cov-18.303042_pt1 | contig 37821 bp, 35 predicted proteins | sample MGYA00237884_ERZ534233 | MGnify/ENA primary metagenome ERZ534233 (study PRJEB26412, sample SAMN06343840) | marine metagenome | isolation source: estuarine water | place: USA: Columbia River Estuary... | reverse complement strand
AATAGAACAGACAATACCCCAAATAAGATTGATAATCCGGCCTCCATTAATGAAAAGGAGGCTGGGTTCATCATCGCAAAGATGAGGCAAGCAACTTACCAAGGTACAGAGTTTGAAACATTCTACCAAGTAATTTCTAAACTACAAAAAATAGTTGAAAAAAATAGTAAATAAAATTAGGCCTTCGGGCCTTTTTTTATTATATTATATACACTATTTATTGTAAAGTATTATTGGCCCGAAAGGGGAGTGGACTTATTTTAAGTAGCCAACCGTAATTAAGTGATATGCCGAATTGGAAAAAACTAGTAACTAGCGGGTCTGACGCTAGGCTTAACTCTATTAATGTAGAAACATTTGTCTCTGCCTCTTCTTTTGTAGGAGATGGTTCAGGACTAACAGGTTTACCTACTCAGACATTAGATCTATCAGAGATAGATCAACACATCATACCTCAAGTAGATAATGTATATGATTTAGGTTCTCCAACTAAACAGTGGAGAGATTTATATCTATCTTCTGCATCACTCTACATTGACGGAACAAAAGTAATATCTTCGGATTCAAATACTCTTACATTTACTACAGATGAAGGACAGAGTATAAAACTACTAGAGACGGGGGGAGATGATATAACTCTTCAAACTGATACTGGTAATATAGAATTAAAAGGAACTGTAGAGATACAGTCTGGTAAAAAGATTACCGATAGTGCTGGTACAAAAGTGCTATTTGGAGATAGTCTTGGTATTACAGGGTCTATTGACTTAACAGGAACAGTAGACGGTATTGATTTACAGGCTTTTTCCGCATCAGTAGCTTTAGGTTTATCAAACACTACAGCAGATTATACAGAACTTACAAACATACCAGCAGGTATCGTATCAAGTTCTTCTCAAATAACAATTACAGAATCTCAAATAAGCGACTTAGTTCACTATACAGATTCAGATGTAAAAACAAAACTAAATAGTGAAGGAGTAGTATCCGGTTCATCTCAAGTAGATTACAACTCTATACAAAATACTCCGACTACAATAAGTACCCAACAGGCATCTGAGATTACAGCTAATACTGCTAAAACAGGTATAACGGCACAGCAAGCTTCTGATATTACTGCAAATAATGCAAAAGTTGGGTATACAGATACTTTAGTTAAAACAAAATTAAATACCGAGGGGGTTATTAGTGGTTCGAGTCAACTAACTATAACTCAATCACAAATTTCTGATGTAAATGCAACTGCTACAGAACTTAATTATGTTGAGGGTGTTACTTCAAACATACAAACTCAGTTAGATACAAAACAAGCTGTAGGTTCTTATGTAACTACAACATCAATACAAGCACTATCATCTGCTACTAACGCGCTTACATTCGCTGCTAACACGCTTACTCTAACAAGAGGCGATGGTTCTACTGATACAGTAAACTTATCTGCTTACTTAGATGATACTAACTTGGCAAGAGTTATTAGTGGTACTTATAATAGTAGTAATCAAGAATTAGTATTTACACGAGATGATGCAACTACATTTACTATCGATGCATCAATGTTCTTCGATGATACTAACTTAGTAACTTCAGTTGGAGCAGGTAGCGGTATTTCGGTAAACCAGACAACTGGTGGAGTAACTGTTACTAACACTGCTCAAAACGTATCTACTAACTTATCTACAACTGCTAATAGTACTTCATTAACAATTAATTCATCAGATGGAACTAACGCTTCTATACCAGCCGCTACAACAGGTGCTTGGGGAGCTATGACCGATGAGGACAAGACTAAGTTAGATGGAATTGCTACTAGTGCAAATAACTACTCTCACCCTATACACCCTGGAGATAACTTCTCAGTAGATTCAGGTCTATTAACAGGTGCGACAGTTATTTCCGATATCGATATTAACGTAACAACAGATACCTCAGGGCACGTAACAGATGCTAACGGTGTTATTGCTACTAGAACATTAACTTTGCTAGATCTTGGATATACAGGAGCTACAAACGCTAACAACTATGTACACCCAAGTTATGCTGGAGACGATATCAACTTAGATACTGGAATACTCACAGGCGCAACAGTAATTAGTGACTTAGATTTTAATATTACGACCGATACTAATGGGCACGTAACTGATGCTAATGCTACTTACGCAACAAGAAACCTTACCAAAAGTGATATTCAGCTAAACAACGTAGAAAATATAGCGATAACATCCTATACCGGTAATGGAGGAGCATTAGATAACCAATATATCGCCAATGGTGCTGGATATATTACATCTTATGTAAACACTCAATTAAGCACAGAACAAGTACAAGATATTGCAGGACCGTTAGTAGCAACAGGAGGTACAAAAACTGGAATTGCAGTTACCTATGATGATGTTAATGGGAATATGGATTTCGTAGTTGCATCTCAAACAGAACAAAACTTTACTACTCTTCTAAAGAATAAGTTAGATGGAATTGCCGCTGGTGCGACTACCTATACGGCTAATCAAGCAGTAAATACGACATCAAGACCTACTTTTACAAGCATTGATCTTGCTGGAACTACTAATCCCGAAATAACATTTAATGGTTCATCTGATGGCGGTATTGATATGGCTATCAAAGCCACACCAGAAGGTTTAGATTTCTATGAACCGGAAGATACTAATAAAATTCATTTTCAAATACTAGATGACTCAGGAGTTAATGCTGTATTTGGCTTACAGGTCGGAGGAACATCAGTTATTACCTCAGGAAGAACACTCCAAAATGTAGGTGGTAACATTTCTATGTTTACCAACGACTTGGGATATCTTACTTCATTCGATATTACTACTCAAACAGATAGTAAATACGTAAGAAGTGATGTAGCAGATACAGCTTCTAATCTTACAGTCGATACCTTAACAGTTGGGTCTTCTAATAAACTTGGATTTAGCAACAACGACTACATTAGATACGACGATACAAACGGTGTTGGAAGATTCCATTTTGATTCTGATGGAGGAACAAATAACGCTTCTGTCCAAGCAGCCTTATTTGTAGGAGCTCTATCAGGAAACGCTTCTTCGGCAACAAACGCTGATACAGTAGACAATTTACATGCATCTTCATTTTTGAGGAGTGATACCTCAGATACCATGAATGGTTCATTACATATACAGCAAGGTTCTAGCGGACAATCTTCTCCAAATACTATTGCAAATGGGTTAGTTGTAGAAACGGCTTCATCAACAGGTGCTGGAATATCAATACTTAGTCCAAGCAGTACATCTGGTAATATATTTTTTGGTGATGAATCTGATAACTATGTAGGAGGACTTAGATACTTCCATACCACTAATCAGTTAGATATAAATGTAAATAATGCACTAGCACTCACAATAGATTCATCCAGAAACGTTGGTATTGGGACGAGTAGTCCTACAGCCAAACTAGAAATATACGGTTCTGGTTCAACAGTATTAGATATACAAGGTTCACAAGGACAGTTATTCTCAGTAACTGACGATTTAACCGGAGATCTATTCTCGGTGTCCGATATTTCTGGTATACCTATTTTAAATGTTAACGCTTCTGGCGACTCGTATTTTGATGGTAATTTAGAAACTACAGGAAACCAAACTATAGGAGGAATACTAACTGTTCAAGGAGAAATACAAGGTAAAGCAGACATAATAGCATACCATTCGTCTGATGAAAGATTAAAGGAAAACATTAAACCAATTGATAATGCAACTGATAAAGTAAAACAAATTGGTGGATATACCTTTGATTGGAAATCTGATATAGAAAATATAACTTCAAGAAGTGGTAACGATATTGGGTTAATTGCCCAAGAAGTAGAAAAAGTAATACCCCAAGTAGTTACTACCCGTAGTAATGGGTACAAAGGAGTTGATTATCAAAAATTAGTTGCCTTACTTATAGAATCTAATAAGGAACTTGCTTCAAGAATTGAGGAATTAGAAAAAAAAATACAATAAGTTATGGGGTTTTATAGAGGACCAGATATAGTTAGAGATGGGTTAGAATTTGCCCTTGATGCCGGTTCCCCGAGATGTTTTACAAGCGGTAACACTACGGCAACAGACTTAATACAGGGCTTTAATTGTTCAGGAGCTAGCGGAACCCCAGGAGGTGGAACACATACACCAGATACTGCTAATTTTCCTGCCTATAGCGCTATAAATGGCGGTGTATTTAATTTTGCAGGAGGTAGGGGTATAAATATTGATGGAGACCTAGGTGGTCATACAATATCGTCTATTTGCGTTTGGTTCTACAAAACAAACAGTTCTAATGAATATTTTTTTGATGGTAGAAATGACGGAGGAGATTGGTTTTTAGCTAATTACAGCAGTTATAATATTAACTGGGAACATCAACTAGGGTACAATTACGATGCAACTTATAACCCATCCACCGCTAATTTTTTAAATCAATGGATTCATATGGTAGCAACTTCGGAAGATACCGGTTCTAAACTATACCTAAATGGAAATGAAGTATCAACATCAAGCAATTCAGTAGATGAAGACTTTGGTAAAAATTATAGAATAGGAACCCGATATACGACTTCTAATTCATGGACAGGATATATGGGTCCTATATATTTTTACAATAGAGCAATGACAGCATCTGAAGTAGCGCAAAACTTTAACGCACAAAAACTAAGGTTTGGATTATAAAAATATATTATATGTTTGAAAATAGAAGGTGGTTGGTCATACCAACAACACTAACAAGTTCAATAGATTTTAACCAAGTATTAGAATCTTCGGTAGACACTTTACGTCTATCCATAGATGGCACACAAACATTTATTAAATACGAAATAAACGAGGTTACAGCATCATATGAAGAATATTATCAAGATGTAGGAAACCCAGATACATGGATTACTTCTTCAATCGAAGCAGGGGTATATGGACGGCCTTCAATTTATGATGAGCAATATACAGAATATAACCATACTGAAATATTGAATTTATTAACTGGTAGTAATTGGACTACAACAGGAAGTTTAGAATAATATGGCTACAGCTGGAGGACCTAACATAGAGAGAGATGGATTAGTATTTGGGTTTGATAATGGAGATACTCTACTACCTGGACTAAACTTTAGAAATAGTAACCGTAGATTTTATAGAGGGGAACCTACTACAAATGTTTTAGGGTTATCTTATGATCCAACAAACTTAATTACATGGGCCACCGGAGGTAATCAAATCCAGTTATCGCAAGGAGGTATTAAATCTCCTGTAGGTAATACACCTTTAAAAATGGTAACTATAGGTAATGACGCATACACAAGCACCTATAATAACCTCAGTAGAACTTTAGCGCCAGCATCTGCAGGTCAGACTTGGACAATAAGCGTTTGGGCAAAAGCAAATCAAAATACAACCGGACAAATTTTTCACTTTGGAGCTAGCACATCAGGTACTATCCTTGATTTTAATGCGACAACTTTTGGAATAACAACAGAATGGCAAAGATTTACTTATACTAGAACATTTACAAATGCGTCAGTAGTCGGTATACAAGCTAGACTAGACGGTGCTGACACATATTTACCGGGATCAATAATATGGTGGGATGGACTACAGGTTGAGCAAAAATCCTACGCTACCCCACTTGCATACGGTACCCGTTCTTCCACAAACTCACTCATAGACCTAACCAAAGCAGCAAATATAGATGTATCTAATGTATCATTTGATTCTGATGGATTACCTACATTTGATGGTACAGATGATATACTAAACACAGGATTATTTAACGGTAGAAACCCAACAACAGACCCTTTTACGATAGAATCAATAGTTAAATCAGATACTACTTCTGGAGCAAGAATGTGGTTAGATGCAACAAGTAATGGGACTAATCAAAGACTGTATTGTGCTCATGCTGCAACAGGAACAGGAAACCCAATGGGAATACAGAACTCTGCATGGAGCAGTTCAGGTGTACAGGATACAAATTTTCATCATTATGTAATAGTTATGGACGGTAGTACTGCAACTTTATATAACAACGGTGTTTTACATAGTACAAAGAGTTACAGTTCTTACGAAATACAAGCTTTAAACGTTGGTGGACGAGCTGGTTACTATTGGAACGGGTCGATACCTGTATTTAAGTTATATGATGATGTACTCTCAGCACAAGAAATACAACAAAACTACAACGCATACAAAAACAGATTTAATATATAATGCATTCAGGACCGCACATAAAAAGAGATGGATTAGTATTTGGGTACGATACAGGAAGAAACCCTTCCTCTGATTTTGACCATAGGGCGTATAGTAGAAGACATTTTAAAGGTAAACCCGTAACCAACAGGGTAAACTACGGTAGTGACTTTAGTTCTTGGACTACAGCAAGAAACAGTGGTTCATACCCCACAATAGATAGTAAGGTAGCTAAAGGGCCATTTAAAGGAACAAAAGCAGATAGACTATCACTACCTTCTGATGGCTCATACCCACGTATTTACCAGAGTTTCACCCCCACAACAACATCAACCCACACATTTTCAGTATGGTTAAAAGGTGAAACAGCTGGTCAAGGGTGTTTTGTTGGTTGTTTTAGAAATAGTCCATGGGCATTACCATCTTCCACCAATTTTAGTATAACAACTGAATGGCAACATTACACGTTTGCAGTAAACCCTGCTGATACTACATCTCATCAAATATATATTGGTTCACATAATAGTCACGGTGGTAAGGTATTTTTGATGTACGGAGCACAATTAGAAGTAGGTACGGTAGCATCTCCATTTAATGTAAGTTCACGTTCTTCCACAAACTCACTTATAGATTTAACCAAAACAACAAATATAGATGTATCTAATGTATCATTTGATTCTGATGGATTACCTACATTTGATGGTACAGATGATATAATTACATTTAATCCGGGTACTTTTCCCTCTTCTTGGTCACAACCCTTTTCTGTTGAAGCAATAGTATACATACCTTCAAGTGCTATATGGTATAATCAAGGTAGTGGAACAGGTATAATAGGAAGAGGGTCGTATACAGGGTCATGGGGATTATTTAGAGGAGGGACTGATAACTCTGTTTATTTGTATATAAGAACAGGAGGTAATACTTTTAATCCTGGAGGTATAATCGGTAGGGATAACTATTATCATATAGTGGGGACTTGGGATGGTATTAGTCAAGCTATTTTTTACATAAATGGTAGTCAAAATAGCCAAGAAACAAGTACTAATGTAGGAACCACAGTTGATAATACAGGTGACATAAAAGTAGGAGGTAATGTAGCTTTTGGGGGTAGTAACGGTGGGTATGGAGAAGGTACATACCCTGTAATAAAAATTTATAACCGAGCACTCTCAGCCCAAGAAATAAAACAAAATTTCAAAGCATATAAAAACAGATTTAATTTATAAAATATAAGATTTTTAACAAACTAATCAACATTAGCAATATTAACAATAAGCCCTGGCAGTTACTAAAATCAGTTTCATTAAATGACAATTTAACCATATTTATTAATAACACAGAAACAGTAAACAACCTATTTAAAAAATGAGAATAGACAATCCAATTTCAGACAATGCCATTATCACCGGTTCCTTTACCGGATCCTTCAAAGGAGATGGTTCACAATTAACCGGAATCACTGCAGAGTGGGATGGTTCACACACTGGTGATGCCTCTATTACCGGAGACTTAACCGTTGGAAACCTTATCACCGCTGGAGTAGTAGACGGTGTTGATGTTTCTGAATTAAAATCTAGCTTTGACACAGATTCAGCTAAACTAGCAGGAATTCAAGCAGGAGCTACTAACGATACGGCAGAGCTATCTTCACTAGACGGAAGAGTTTCTTCTGTAGAAGGAGATGTATCATCTATTTTAGCAGCTTCATCTGCAGATAAAGATTCATTTGCAGAGATTGTATCATTAATCAACTCAGTAGATACAGTTAACGACACTGCTTTTGGCGGATACGTTACTTCTAATAATACTGCAGTAGCACAGAATGCAGCAGCTATTTCATCAGAAGAAACAGCTAGAATATCAGATGTAGCTGTAATTAATTCTAAATTAGATGGAATTGAATCTGGTGCAACAGGAGACCAAACAGCAGCAGAGATACTTACAGCTTTAAAAACTGTAGATGGTGCAGGATCTGGACTAGACGCTGACTTATTAGATGGCCATTCTTCAGTTTACTTCGCAACAGCAGCTTCAGTAGCAACTAACACTCAAGCAATAGCAGATTTAGATCTAACTTACGCTTCAGATGCTGATGTAACAGCAGTAGCAAACGATGTTGCAATTAATGCAGCAGCAATAGCAGCTAACACTTCTAAATTATCTGGAATCGAAGCAGGAGCAACAGGAGACCAGTCTGCAGCAGAAATCTTAACAGCTTTAAAAACTGTAGACGGAGCTGGATCTGGACTTGATGCCGATTTATTAGATGGCCAATCTTCAGCTTACTATGCAACAGCAGCATCAGTATCTACAAACACAGGAGCAATCGCTACTATTAACGCTAAAGATCCTGTACTTACAGTAATAGGAGATGCTAGTGGTACAGCAACATTTACAAATTTAGGTAACGCTACAATGACGTTAACTATTGCTGACGACTCTCACAACCATACTATTGCTAACGTAGACGGACTACAATCTGCACTTGATGCTAAAGCAACACCCTCAGATGTCACTTCTGCAGTTAACAACTTAATTAACGGTGCTGGAACAGCTTACGATACATTAAAAGAGTTAGGAGATGCAATTATAGCTAACGATAGTGATATCGCTACTATATTGACTACTCAATCTGGAAAATTAGCTAAAGCTTCTAACTTATCCGACTTAACAAGTGTATCTACTGCAAGAACTAACTTAGGATTAGGTACAGCAGCTATTACTAACTCTACAGCTTATGCATCAGCAGCACAGGGTACTTTCGGAGAAACAGCATACAATTGGGGCAACCACGCTACAGCAGGATACTTAACATCATACACAGATACAAACACTACTTACTCAGCAGGTTCAGGATTAAGCTTAACAGGTACAACTTTTAGCCATACTGATACATCAACTCAAGGTTCAGTTAATAACTCAGGACGTACTTACATCCAAGATATTACTTTAGATGGATTTGGACACGTAACAGGAATTGCTTCTGCAACAGAGACAGTAGTTAACACAGATACAGTCAATACCTATACTGCCGGTAACGGTTTATCTTTATCAGGTAATACTTTCTTAATGAGTGGTGCTTATACAGGTAACTTTAGTGCAACAGGAAACATTACTGCATATTCTGATTCACGTTTAAAGAAAGATGTAAAAACTATCGAAGGAGCTTTAGATAAGACTAAAGAACTTAGAGGTGTAGAATTTACACGTATAGAAGACGATACTAAATCAATCGGTGTAATTGCTCAAGAATTAGAAGCAGTATTACCAGAATTAGTATTAACAGACGACGAAGGTATGAAGTCAGTAAACTATGCACAGATCACAGGTTTACTTATAGAGGCAGTAAAAGAATTATCTGCTAAAGTAGACGAATTATCTAAGTAGTTCATATATTAATAGAAAAACATGGGTTACAAATTAAATGTTGATCTTGAGACTAGTAACGGACCTTCACATGAAGTGTACGTGAGAATCGAGAGTCTAGTTGTAAATAGAGTAACAGCGAAAGCTAGGTTTCAATTGACATATTGGATAGATAAAGACCATGCTACTGCGTTCAATAGGGAATATGTAGAAGAAGAGCAAAGGAATATGGTTGGATTGGTACAAGAAAGAATTCTTTACTTTGAAGGTGAAACATCGGAAGGAGTAGAAGTAATAGTCCCTCACATGATTGAGGTAGATATTGCAGAAGAGAAGGAGATAGAGGTACCAATTTATGAAACTAAAACTATAAGTAAGGAAGTTCCTTATACAAGCTTTGATGAAAACGGTGACGAGATAACATTATTTCGCACCGTTACATCAGAAGATACAGTTAAAGTTGGATCCAAGAGTGAAAAAAGAAACGTAATAAATATAAGTCTTGTAGATAATATATACAAGTTCGGTTACAGACAAGTATATAATAAATTGAAGGAGTTTTTTCCTGAAAATAAAATAGAAACTGTTTAAAACATGTCATACCATTCATATTCACCCGGCGGTCCAATAGCCTTTAGCACATTTGATATATGGGCTAATAACGTCTCCAGCGATACAAACGCAAACCTTCCTAGCGCACTAGGCGATTGGTACCCAACTCAATCAGCACCATGGTCTGCTTCTACTCTTTTAGGAACAGATTGTTTTTACGGAAGCGCAGTAGCAAATACAGGAGGGACTATATCCCTTTCCGCACCGTATTCAATAGGTTCATCTACAAGTTTTACTATAAAAAATATGGACCTTGGAATATATAACCCCACAATTGTTGCTTCTGCAACATATCCATACACTTTCCATAGTTGGAGAACAGGCACAAATGGAGGTGGAAGTCAAGTCACTGCTTCAAGTACCCTAACAATTACAACAGGTACAGCACAAGCAACTACGTATTATGCGTACTTTACTACAACACACGTTTCACCGTAATAACTAAATAATGAAAGGTTTTGAAAATAATTTGGGTTTTAGAAAATATAGAAAAGAATAAAAGCTTTTACAGCAAATTCAATATACTCTTACTTTTAGCATCGGTACACCTCTGGAAAAAAAATCATCCAGAGGATACCTGTGCACTTTACGCAGATGATATGACTATAGATCTACTAGATAGATTGAAAGTTATATCATTTTGGGATTTAATACTACCACTCCCACCATCAAGAAAAATTAATAAATCAGTTTTCTGGGCTTCAGCTAAATTACAGGTACTCGCTGAAGTAAGTGAGCCAGTAATCCTAATGGATAATGATACACATATCTATAAACCTTTTAAACATTATTTAGACTTATCTAAAGTATATGTTACTAATTACGAGGTAGGTAAAGGATACTATCCTACAGCTATAGATCCATATGTACAAAAACTTACTTATAAACCTAGATGGAAAACAGAATCTGTGAACGTTTCTTTCCTAAACTTACCTGATCCACTTTTTACTAGAGAGTATGCAAATGAAAGTCTTAATATGATGGAAGAATTTACTCTCCTTAAAGCACCAAATTCTCAGTACCTTATATTCGCTGAACAGCTACTATTAAGTCATATGTTGAATAAAAAAGGCATAGAACATAGAAGTATACTTTCTAACTACTGGGACTGCAAAGAATGGAAATGGGGGAATAAACATGATAAAGGCATATGGTCAGAAGAAGAAGCATTAACTCTATTCAAACATTACGGACCACTAAAAGGATTTATACTTAATAATAAAGCAGATCAAAATTACGATAGAGAAATGAAACATTTGTTAAATTGTATAAATTTTCCTAACTTAGACCTATCGAGTATTAAAAAGAGATAAAATGTCTATAATCAATAATGAGTTTGTTAAAACTCACGTTACAAGTAATAAGGTTGTTAGAAATAGACCGGACGGAACAGAAGTACTCGATTACAGACCTGTACCGTTTAGGTGGACACACGGAGCTACCGAAAATCATTTAGGAGACGGATTACTAGTATACACCATTATTCAGTTAATGAGGTACAAGACGGTAGTATGTTTAGGTTCCGGTGGAGGATTTATTCCCCGTATTATGACTCAAGCCCGAATAGATCTACATGATCAAGGTATATTTGAAGGCGATAAAGACTACAATTGGGGTGATATAGGTGTAACATACCTTGTCGACGCAGCTAACGGAGTAGGCGGTACGCCTGATTACTTAGAAGATAATTCCTACTTTAGATACCAATTTAATCCAAGATTTATAAAAGAGACTACCGAAAACGCCTATTATAATTTCTTTGTAAAACAGGATATTAAAATAGACTTTCTACATATAGATGCTGGACATTCTTATGAAGATGTTAAAAAAGACTTTGAGTTGTACTCAAAACTATTAGCTCCAAATGGAATGATCTCCATCCACGATACAGATGAAACATTTCAGAAAGAATTAATTATTACAGAAGACGAAAAAGAGTATTACGACTTATTTGACGGCCCACCAAGATTCATAAAAGAGATTGGTCCGGAATGGAAACAATTTAACTTCTTTAATTCAGGTCAATTACCAGATAAACCATCCTCAACAGGAATAACATTATTACAGCGTGCCTAACTTAGTTACAGTAGTCGGAGAGAATACACACATCTTACCTCATATGTTAAAACATTATGAAGATAAGGTAGATAAAGTGTATGTAGTAGTATATAGACAATCCGAAAGAGATGATATTTTAGAAAAGGTAGAGGATTTAGGAATCACACCATATAAAGTTGTAACTGAACCAAAATATAATTGGAATAAAGTTACAGATTTATACAATGAAACTAAAAGAACCAAACCAAACGAGTGGTGGATAGTTTCAGATGATGATGAATTACAGGTATACCCAGAACCAATCGAAGACATTATAGATAAATGTGAAAGAAGCGGTTATGACTTTGTCACAGGCGGGTTCTTAGATAGAATAGGTATAGATGGTACTTTCCCAATAGTTGACAGAGACACGAATCTACATAAGACTTTCCCACTGGCTGGATTTTTTAGATACCCTATGTCTGGAGCTTGTCCAAATAAAGTAACCTTAATGAAAGGTTATCAAGACATTACTCCCGGTCAACATTACGCCCAATTCCAAGACGGTACAAATAGCTGGGGCAAAAAACACCCAAAAAGAATGCCCATAGAAGAAGTATTCACACAAGTACATCATTTTAAATGGGATTCTACATGTATTAGTAGGATTAAAAAAGTAGCTAATACCAATATGAAGTATGCATATTCTCAGGAGTATAAGATTATGTACGATGCAATTAAAAACACAGGAGATAAAATAGACATAAATAATAGTGAGTATTTAGTTGAAATATTAAAAGAAAGTTCATATATTGACTATATGGATTATACACATTGGAATTCATTAATTAATAAAATTGTTACAATATGAGTAATAAAAAAGTAGACCTTCCTTCATTAGAAGAACGACAAGTAAAAGCTTTAGAAAAAATTGCTAACTCTATAGACGCCTTAACTTTATGGTTTGAAGAAGTAGATAAGGACGAATGGGGAGAAAGAATTGCATGGTATTTAGATCTTTGGAAAAAAAAGTACATAGACACTAATGAATAAGTTAGGAGTAGTAGTTCCGTTTAGGAATAGATGGGGACACTACTCCCACTTTGTTCCTAAGATAAAACGGCAGTTAAAGAGACAGAGAATTGATTTTGAAATTATAGTTGTAGAACAAGATAATGGAGCAGCATTTAATAGAGGAATGTTATGTAATATAGGGTTCTTAGAAGCTAAAAAACTTAAGTGCACTTATGTAGTATTTCACGATATCGATATGATTCCAGATGATATTGACTACTCCTATAGTGATGTTCCTATACACCTTGCAACTGCTAATTTACCTTTTGAGAGCTATTTTGGCGGAATAACATTATTCCCTAATGAGATTTTTGAAAAAATAAACGGATTCTCTAATGTTTATTGGGGTTGGGGATATGAAGATGATGATTTAAGGTATAGGTGTGTTAGTAATGGTATTAAATTTGCTAAAAATTTGAATACACAAATTGAAGTAGTAGATAAAGTAGCAGTCTTTAACGGTTTAACCTCGTACATAAAAGTTGAAAATTGTCTTAAAGTGGTTAGAGATTTTCATATTAAAATTAGTATGAGGTTAGGAAAAGTGGCATACGATTTAAATAAAGATCAAGATAAATTTAACTTATTAAATATTGACAGTGGATATAATTTTGATATTTTTTATTCTTCTTTCAGAAGACTTACCGTACAGTTTTTTGATTCGAAAGGAGAATTCTACCAATTAGTTACTGATCCTATTGGAAACAATGCTAATGAACTAGAAGTTATTCATAATGTTTCTAGTAAAACAGTAGAATTAATACATAACGGTAGAAAAATAAGCAAAGTTGTATTAAATAACCGCTTATATAACTACAGTAGGGCTAAACATATATTTATAGGAAGTAGTAGCGATCTTGGAAATAAATTTAAAGGAAGTATTGATTCATTTAGCATAGAGGGCAGTAAAGGTAATACAGAGTGTAGCTATTACAGTACCGTTACTAAAGATTATAAATGGCAAGATCATTCCACATATAATAGGAATGCAGAACTTAATAATATAGAATTTAAACAGTTTAAAGCACCTATAAATTATAATGGCTATATTCCCTATAGGAGAATGAGTAAATACACCGTACTTTCCCATGAAGACTCAGGTTTTATAGGCGGTAGATGGAAAGACGACCTGACTAGGTGGAATCAGTTAAGATACAATAATGAAATTAACTCTGATGAGTATAAAAACACGGAGGACGGTCTTAACAACTGTCAGTACCATGTACACAGTAAAAAACATAAACGCTCAACTTTGCTTGTCAAAGTAGGAATAAATTAAAATATGTATGAAATTAGGAGTTTGCGTACCGTATAGAAATAGAGAAGAACATTTACATACCTTTGTACCCAAAGTTGGAAAATACCTAAAGGAGCAAGGAATAGATTTCCATATTTACTTTTGTCACCAGGATGATAGTAAACTATTCAATAGAGGTGCAACTAAAAATATTGCTGCTAAACATGCTTTTGAAGAAGGATGTGATTACATTGTTTGGCACGATATTGATATGATACCAGATGTAGACGGAGGAGCAGATTACTCATACCCCCAGGATAATCCAAGACATATTGCTACTCAAATTTCTCAAATGGAGTATCAACTTAAATATCATGAATATTTTGGAGGTGCAGTGGTTTTCACAAAAGAACAAGTTGAAAAAACAAACGGATATTCCAATGAGTATTGGGATTGGGGTATGGAGGATGATGACTTATTTTGGCGCTGCCACAAAGAAGGGTATACTAACGATACATACCTAAAAAGTGATTTAGATCAATCTTACTACTCATTTAATGGTGTGGATTCTTATATAAAAATTCCTTTCTCTAGGAATACTCGAGGACTTACATCAAAATCACACACAATTTCCGTACTTACTAGACCTTTTCAACAACCAGATAAAAATCCTATATTTTTAATTGGGGATAAAAATAACCAATACGTTGAGTATCCTATTTTGAGAATACCCGGATACGATTACGGACTATCTTTTAATAATTCAAGAGCATTATCACTTACTTACTGGAATACGTTTAATAACCATAATTACATGTGGATTAAAAGATACGATAACCAGTGGAGTTGGGTAACAGCTGTTTTTGATGCTGAAAATAGACAGACTCATTTTTACCTAAACGGTACAGAAGTAGACTCTAAAGCTGGCCATGGAAGTAACTCTCCTCTACAGTATACCGGTAAGTTAAAAAGTTACGGGCAGCAGGATATTTACCTCGGTTCAACACCATCTCTTCCAGATGACTGTACGTTTAAATTCTTTAAAGGAGATATTGCTAAAGTATATGCATGGAAAGAAAAACTCACTCCTGAACAGGTTAGTAATTTACATAACGATATACCCTCTACAGACTTAGTAGTGGATTTAGATTTCAATACCCCTAATACGGACTATTTAAATTTAGGTACTGTAAAACATAACGACTTAATTAATATTCCTAACTCTATTCTACCATACAGAGTTGAAGGTAGGTTTACCTGTCTTCCTCATGTTGACGAAGGATTGGTTGATGGAAAATGGTCAAAAGGAGATACTACTGCTAAAAATGAAGAAAGATACGTATTACAGATGCAACAAGGTAATATTGACCACAAAAAAGATGGAATTAAACAAGTAAAATATACCCTAAAAAGTGAGACTATACTCACTCCATGGGCAAAAGTGTTAAATATAGAACTATGAGTTACGAAGAAGAAGTACAAAAGGGTTGGGGGGAAAAAGAAAAGATCCAACACTACAAAAAACAATTAGATGAAGTTGGCCCAGGTTTCTGCCTTGCAAAATGGACACAGACTACCATTCACCTACAAATGGGGGAAACCCATTCCTGCCACCACCCTGCCACACATAAAATACCTACAGGAGAACTAAAAAGGAATCCATCAGCACTCCACAACACAAAATTCAAAAAAGAAAAAAGAAAAGAAATGCTAGAAGGCGAAAGACCTTCTGAGTGTGATTATTGCTGGAGAGTAGAAGATACTTCAAATGAACTTTCAGACAGAATATATAAATCCTATGAACCCTGGTCTAGAGAGTACTTAGAAGAGATTAAAGAAGGGGATTGGCGTGAGGATTATAATCCTAAATATGTAGAAGTAGCATTTTCTAATAAATGTAATTTTAAATGCTCTTACTGCGGTCCATCTTTTTCTTCTGCATGGGTAGTAGAATCTAAAAAACACGGAGGGTACCCAACTGATGATAACTTTAACGATATAAAGTGGTTAGAAGACCAAGGTAAAATGCCATTTCATCATGATGAGTACAATCCATATGTAGAAGCATTTTGGGATTGGTGGCCAGATTTATATAGGGACTTACATACTTTTAGAATTACAGGAGGAGAACCTCTACTTTCAGACGATACTTGGAAAGTACTTGATTATATTATAGATAATGAAAATCCTAATAGAGAGTTAGTTTTAGGTATAAACACAAACTTAGGTGTACCAGATAAACTTATAGATAAGTTAATTGAAAAGATTAAAATTATTGAAAGCAAAGGCCTTGTAAGAGAATTAGTCCTCTATACATCTGCAGATACCTCCGGAGAACAAGCAGACTATATTAGAAATGGATTTGATTGGAAGCAATGGAGAGATAACGTAGATAAAGTGTTATCCTGCACTAAAAGAATATCAGTAGTGTGTATGTCTACATTTAATGCACTTTCTATACCGAGATATCAAGACTTAATGTACTTTATTTACGAAATGAAAAAGAAACATAATAGTGCAGACAGATACTGGTGTCCTTCTATTTTCTTAGACTCTTCTTACTTAAGACATCCTGCTCATCAAGCAGTTAATGTACTACCAAAAGAATGGGCAAAAAAAGTTAGAGAGTATGCCGCTTTTGGAGAAAGCTTGAGAACAATTAAAACTTGGGATACACCAGAATGGGAACCTTGGTACGCAGGATATACAGATATAGAAATTGACAAATTATCCAGAATAGCAGATTGGATGGAAGCAGATCATGATGAAGAACAGATAAAAAGAAGCAGGTCAAATTTTTATAGGTTTTTTAAAGCACATGACGAAAGAAGAGGTACAGATTTTATTAAAACATTCCCAGAATTTGAAAACTTTTGGGAAGAATGCAGAAAACTAAATGAGTAGTGTTATTAAAATAGTACGAGAAGAGTGGGACTCTGAACTAGACTTTTACAGGCCTAGTGGAGTCTCACCTGATTGGAATAAACAACCAGAACATTTAAGATTTCCACCTAATTTAGGACCACATTTAATTAAGACAGTTGATAAAGTAGACTTAAGAAACTTTATACATAGGGAAATACCCAACAGTCAATACGTAGACAAAAAAGAGGTTGTAGGTAAATCTACTTATCTCTACTTTATTGATGTTTACGAACCATTGTATTTTTTAAGAAATAAAAATACCGGTTTTAAATGTATAGATGAAGAAATACTGCAAGATATAAGGAATAAAAAATGTAAGCTAGTAATATGCCAAGATATTGAAGGATACTCAGGGGTTAAAGAAAGCGGTTCCACAAAAGACTTTAAAACTATACACGACTGGGCTGTAGAAGTTAGAATAGACCCTGTTGATGTTGTGTATATTAACGGTAATTTGAAGAGTAAAATTATAGCAGAAAAACAAGAATCTAGAATTACTGTAAATCCTGTAACAGTGCAAGAATGTTGGAATAGTGTTTTTAAATTTCCAACATATGCATTAGAATTTAAACCTGTAGATGAAAAATACCTATTTTTAAATTATTCAAGAAGACCTAGAACACATAGAATTTATATAGCTTCTAAATTACTGAAAGAGGGTTTATTTAATAAAGGGTTAAGTAGCTTTAATGGTCTATTCCCACCTAATATGGAACAAATAAATGCCATGGATAATACTTTAACTCCGTATGTAGAAGAATTGTACTCCAAATCTCCTTTATTTATAGATAGAGATAATACTACAGATGACATAACAGTTCATGTTCCGCTAGACGATTACGAAAGAACCTTTATAAATATAGTTACAGAAACCCAGTACTGTACCGATACCTTATTTATTTCAGAAAAAACCTGGAAACCTATAATAGTAGGGGTACCATTCTTAATCGTAGGTAGCCCAGGTGTACTAAATTGGCTACATAATCAAGGTTTTAGAACATTTGATAAATGGATAGACGAATCCTACGACTTAGAAATAAACCACAGTAAAAGGTTTAACAAAATTTTAGAAGAGCTGAAAAAATTAAGTAGACTACCTCAAGAAGAGTTAAAAGTAATGAGAAAAGAGATGCTACCAATCTGCCAGCACAACAAGGAGGTAATGAGGAAAAGAACTACTGATAGGTTTTATACTGAAAATGGTGTACATATTCACCAAAAGCCTACATTAGATATGTTACAAAATATTTGGGATGTATTTGTAGGTAAAGTAGGTAATCCGGTATAAAGTTCTTATATTTATATAAATAAATAAATAAAGGTTATGTTGAAGAATAGTATTTGGTTAGTATGTCTAGTAAGTTTAATTAGTTCTTGTCAAAAAGATACACTAGAGAGTTTACAAGTTCCGGTTACAGTTGAACAAAAAGTTAGATCCTATTATAATACTTCGTATGAATTATCTAAATCTACTATTTGGATAGATTACTATAAAGTACTTGAAGAGAACAATATCGATTTCAGAACTACCGCCTATGGTTGCCCAGAAGTAATAGCTGATTTTGATGGTGATGGGTTTGAAGATTGGATGGCAGCACCTTCCTTATATGAAAATGCTGGCGGGTATGGAGATTTACCTCTTGAGTTTTTTAAAAATCAAGGGGATAATGAGACTTTTAAATTAACACCTTTTGATATTGAAGGAGAAGTAGGTACATTTAATGCACGTAAAGGACTATTAGGGGATTTTAACAATGACGGTAAACCAGACGTAGCTTACCCAGAACAAGGTATTGATATGTGGCCAACAGAAGGAACAACTCCCACATTACTAATTAGTACCGATACCGGCTATGAACTTATAAATTTGTCTGAGTCTAAGCACTACTTACACACCGGTGCATCAGGAGATATAGATAATGATGGAGATTTAGATATTATTATGTCTTCACAACACAGTAGACTAACATTTCTAAACAGCGGAGACGGTACCTTTGTAGAGACAGATATTATAAAACTACCTCCAGAGACTAGTCATCAAGGGTTTGTTACTGTTGAATTATTTGATTTAAATAACGACGGATATTTAGACCTTATTGGAGGAGGAGACGAAAATAATCTTCAATCTAGAGTATATTTTGGCAATGGAGTGGACTTTACCTACGAACGTTCAAAAATTTTACCATTCACTGCACCTTGGGAAGGAACTGTAGATTTTGATTTTGCTGATATAAATAAAGACGGACACATAGAAATTATAGCTGGAAGATATAAAAATGTATATGAAGGGTACTATATTGATATTATAAGTACAAAGGATTACCAAATTATTGATAATATTACCGATAACACTTTAGCTGACAAACTTAGATGGGCTATATGGATAAGAGTACAAGATATAGATAAAAATGGAAATATAGATATAATATCTACTGACAAAGGAAATTTAAGTTTAGGATTTCCACGTTGGGAATGGAACGGTTTAAAATTTACTATAAAATAATTTGTAGTTTAAAAATGATAAGTATATTTATTTAAAATAGATTGTATGAAAACAGCATTAGTTTTAGGAGCAGGAGGATTTATAGGTTCTCACTTAGTTACAAGACTTAAAAAGGATGGATACTGGGTAAGAGGAGTAGATTTAAAATATCCTGATTTTTCACCTACAACAGCAGATAATTTTATAATCGGGGATCTTAGAGATGCTTTGGTAGTAGAAAAAGTAATTGATAGACCTTTTGATGAAGTTTACCAACTTGCTGCAGACATGGGAGGAGCAGGGTATATATTTACAGGAGAAAATGATGCCAACGTAATGCATAACTCAGCATTAATTAATCTTCATGTGGCATATGAATGCGTTAAAAAACAAGTTAAAAAAGTATTCTATAGCTCCTCAGCATGCATGTACCCTGAATTCAACCAATTAGACCCTAATAACCCTAACTGTGAGGAATCTTCTGCATACCCAGCACAACCGGATTCAGAATACGGATGGGAAAAATTATTTAGTGAGAGGTTATTTGCTGCTTTTAATAGAAATTACAAACTTGATATTAGAGTTGCTAGATTTCATAATATTTTTGGCCCAGAAGGTACCTGGAATGGCGGTAAAGAAAAAGCACCAGCTGCACTATGTAGAAAGATAGCTGAATGTAATGATGGAGGAGAAATTGAAATTTGGGGCGACGGATTACAAACTAGATCATTTCTATATATTGACGAATGTATCGAAGCAGTTATCAGATTAATGAAAAGCGAATTTAAAGAACCTGTTAATATTGGCTCAGAAGAAATGGTAACTATTAACCAACTTGGCGAATATATTACGGAAATATCGGGTAAAAATATTACGTTCAAACATATAAAAGGACCTTTGGGAGTAAGGGGACGAAACTCCGATAATACGCTTTTTGAAAAACATGTGGGCTGGAAAACAACAGCTACTTTGAAACACGGACTAGAAAAAACCTATAAATGGATTCAGGAACAAATTTCAAAGTAGTAGCTACATCTGGATGTAGTTTTTCCGATACACAAAACTGGCGTTCTTATAAAACTTGGCCTAAACAACTTGCAGACCAATTAAACATAAAGGATTGGTTTAATGAAGGTCGAGGAGGTCAGTCAAACAATCTCATAAGAATGAGAATTATTTACAGAGTATCGGAATTACTCAAAACATATAAACCGGAAGACATACTGGTTGGCGTTATGTGGTCCGGACCAGATAGAGTAGGTATACATTTTGATAAAAATATCTTAAATGAAGATAAGACCGGAAAAGTATGGGTAGATGCCTATAACTTCATACCTGAGAGTTTAGATACCGTTTGGAAACCTTTGCTACTTTCACATGAGGGAGTATTGCAAAAACAATATTATAAGTATTTTCATAACCCTATAGGAGGAGTAATTAGCACACTTCACGATATACTGTACACACAGAAATTCTTAGAATCTGCCGGAGTAAAGTACTTTATGACAAACGCATGGAATATCTTTGAATTTAAATGGGATCATTGGGGACAGTACAAAGGTACATCCGAAACTAAAAACCAAAATATAGGAAGCCACCCCGACCTGGCTAAACCAGATTTAAAATGGATTTCAGATTTAATAGAATGGAGCAAATTTATCCCTGTCGAAGGTGAATGGGAATGGATTTCTCAACTCAACCCAAATAGAGACTATATAAAAGAACACCACCCCTCAGAAGAAGAACATTACGAGTTTACCAAACAAATTATAATACCATTTCTAAATGAACTCTAAAGAGGTTTTAAATAAATACGTCTGTAAACATCCATTTGAGTATATAGATATACAGACAGATGCAGATTACGTCTGTTGTCCATCTTGGTGCCCTACCAACATCCGAGCTGGTGAAGATTTAGATTGGAATTCTTCTAATGCTAAAGATATACGTAAATCCGTAGTAGACGGATCCTATAGACACTGTAAACATGAAATATGTCCTTCCTTAAGTTCCCTCCTTAATACCGGTTTAAAGCCGTACAATTTTTACACAAAAGAAGAATTTGAAAAAAAATATGATATTAAAACTGTTGAAGATGTAGATAAATTTGAAAAAGGTCCTGAGGAAGTATTATTCGGTTGGGATAGAAGCTGCAACTTAAAATGCCCTTCCTGTAGAATTAACCTAATACCTAATAGTAAAATTAATTCGAAGGAACATAAAGCTAAGGTAGATTTACTGGAAGTAGTAGAAAATAAATTAGGGCCTACATTAAAAAAAATAGTAGTGACTGGTTCTGGGGATCCATTTTATTCTAATATTTATAGGGACTTTTTACTGAATTTTGATAAAAGTAAATACCCTTCTCTAGAAAATATACAAATAATTACGAATGGAAAAATGCTGGACAAATCTCTTTGGGATAAACTCAAAGCTGGTCCGTATATTAAACAGATTGAAATTAGTATAGATGCAGGTACGAAAGAAACATACGAAAACGTAACAAGATTAGGAGGAAAATGGGATAAACTTCTACAAAACCTAGAATTTATTAGCACTATACCGACACTTTCAGAAGTTATCATCTCCATGGTAGTAAGTGAAAAAAACTATAAGGAAATGGATACCTTCCACACATTGATTAGTAGTATTTTTAAAAATAGCACCTTTACATTATCTATTAACTTTCGTCAACATATACATTGGGGAACAGGTAAGTACACAGAACAGGAGGTTTACCAAATGCAAGTATTTAATAAAGAGCATAAAGATTTCTTACCTTTCATGCAGGAGTTACTAAAAGTTAATAATAAACAATACGTTAACCATAATTTTCACCATTTACTATGAGAAATATAACACTTTTAGGAGATAGTAATTTTGTTGGAGAATGGAATAGATTACCTAAAGCAGACGAGTATAAAATACCTCAATACGGTCCTGGAGTAGCGGAACTGACTAAATATCTTGGGAAGTTTAATCTCCCCTACAACTATGGAGTAAGTCATCCCGGGATTAGTTACTTTTTAGAAAAAAGAGGATATAGAGTAAGTAATCTTGCATTAGGAGGGGACAGTAACCTACTCCAACTAGTTGCTCTATTTGAATCCCTAGGAATGTCCCCACAGCCCCGTAGTAGTAGAACACCTTTTCCGGATGTAATTGTATGGTGTATAACTGAACCTTTTAGGGATTTATACGAATACAACGGACCGGAGTATTGTATGAAATTCCAACAGTATATAAAAAACACAATTAACCTTACAGAACAAGTAGATATAGTTAATAGAGAAATATTAAAAATTTCATTTGATTTTGCAGAAGCTATACACAAATTAACTAAAATTCCATTTTTAATTGTAGAAGGGCAAAGCACTACATTAGAGTTAGACAACCAGTATACATTTATTAAAGGTAAAATAAGTAAGTGGATACCGGGTATTTTAGGATTGAAAAAACCACCTATTGCATGCACATTAAGAACATATGAGACAATAGAAAAATACTTAGGTAAGAACAAAAGCGAAACAATTCTCGATAGCTACTCAGACTTTTTAAATAGAATAAACGAGAAAAAAGTAGATTTTCCCGACGGTGGTCATCCATCTGCACAACAGCATAGACTTCTTTCTGATAAACTCCATAGGAAGTTGAGGAACTATAATACAGTAAAGAGACCTGACCACATACAGGAGAGCTCACTACTTAGTAGTACTGAGTAACTATTTTAATAAGTGTAGATACCGTTTAGATTAACAAAAACAAGTATAAAGACATATAACTACTATGAAAGTAATTGTAGGAATAGGGGATAGTTGGACTCAAGGACAGGGAGGAGTACCGTACCGATTTTTTGAAGAATGGGGAGGTAGAGTAGATAGATCGGATAATGAAACTGAACCTAAGCTTCTTAAGTATGAATTAGAAAACTCCTGGGTAAACGTATTAACTCGAGACTACTTTAAAGATCATGTACCTATTAATTTAGGAATGAGAGGATACGGAAATAGAGGAGCAGTTAAAAATTTATACCACTACCCTTTACCGGAAAATATAACAGGCGGGTGTATGGTTTTTATGCTTAGCAGTAGAATAAGATTTGATATTGTGGCACCTACTGGGTATACACAGTATAGAAGAAGGTTCCGAACCTATTACCCACATGGAGGAGATAATAAAGAAAAACCAGGAGAAGAGAACTGGTATAGACTGGAATATACCGAATACTTAGCTAAAGTAGAAACCCTACACAATATTTTAGAAGCTCAAATGATTGCTAAACTTAATAACTTAGAGTTTTATTTCGCATCAGCATTTGAATTTATGGATGACTTAACTGCTCTCCCAGATGAACATTATAACTTAAGTATGCAAATTAACTGGGATAGGTACCTAACTCCAAACACTAATTATTACCAGTTTCTGAATAATTTAAATAACACACCTGATAGAACCTGGAACGATTATACTAATATGCCGTATCCTGATACCTATATTACAAATTGTGTTCATCCTACAATTGAAGGGTATAAAGCCATAGCTCAAGACCTTTCCACTAAAATAAACTTATGATAAGGTACTACTATGAAGATACAGTAGTGAAAGATCCTACACAGTATCTTGAATTTCATTATGGACTAACTAAAAAAACTATTTCTGAAATAAGTAATAATGTAACACTAGTAGGAACTGTGTTAACAGTTGTTAATTTAAAAAGTAGACTTGAATGGATAGAATCAATATACATTAAAAATTCCATACTGATAGTTGATTGCAGTACAGAAGCCATTCCTTTACAGGTACTCAATATATTGGACGATTGGTGTAAAAAGAAAGATATACGGTACGTAGTTATTACATCTGCATTGAATACAAATAGGCGAGTAGCTAATGAAATATTCCACCCAATGTTTTTTAAGTACAAACCAATAACTCAAATAGATATTCTAAACCGGACTAAAAAGTATACTTGCTTTGCTAGACTTATAAACGGAAGGGAGCATAGATTACTTCTAATTCAAGAGCTGTATAGACTAGGTTTACTAGAAAAAGGTGTAATAACATGCGGTTCAGGAAATACAGATAAAGAGCTAGATGAGTATAAAAGCAATACACTTTTAGACAGAGAATTTCAAAAACTTCTCCCCATCAGAATAGAAAATAAATTAGCTAACAGATACGAAAGCTCCAATTTCAACCTTGAGAATATAGAATTATCCCAGTTTAACCTAATACTAGAATCCTCTTATGAACACTTCAGCAGCGAGGAAACAAACTTACGGTACTGTCACGGATGGACTCGCTTATTCTTTACTGAAAAATCTGCTAAATGTATTAATAGTTTTCAAATTCCAATTTGGGTTGCCCCAAAAGGATTTGTACAGCAGATGAGAGAATTAAAATTTGATGTGTTTGACGATATAGTCAACCATTCTTATGACAATATAGAAAACCCAGAGTTTAGACTTAAGGCAGTAGCCAATGAAGTGAAAAGGTTGTGTAATACTCCTTTAAATAATCCTGAACTCAACAAAAGATTGTACAATAATACAGTAGTATTGAAGACTCTTGAAGAAACCTTTAAAGAGCAATTTATCAAAAATATAACAGATATACTAATTACAAGCTAATGAAACCAGTCGTAATAATAGTAGGGCTTGTAAGTGGCCACAATACCCATATGTTAAAAATGTACAACAAGCTAGTAAGTGCAAATAAAGTACAAAAAGGTAGCAAAGTAGACTGCATAGTGTACACTTGGGATATACCTTTTAATAATAAGTTCATAAAAAGCTTAGACAGGTATAAAGAATACTATAATTTTACTATACATAAAGAAAAATATACGGATACGTTTATACCAAAACTTGCCGAAACCATAAAATTTACAGATATACAACAAGGCCATTATAAAACATTCATTATAGGGTACCTTCTTCATAGATTAGTAAATGACATAGACCTAACACAGTATGATTACATAATTAAGTATAAGGTGGACATATATAACCCTAATAACCACTTTCCATTTGGGGTCAAAGAAGATATAGAAGACATGTACACTAAAATTAAACAGCATTGTTTTCCTACATTAGAACAAAACACCTATAAAGACTGTATATACGTTAACTACCTACATGAGGGAATAGATGAACGTACTTTCGTAACCTTCCCCGAAGTACTAAATATACTTTTTAAAGGAAAAGATGTAACGGAGTTATTTCAAGAATTTATACAGATCTGCAAAAATCAATATAAAAAGTTTGAAGTTAATAAGAAAGATTTACCTGTATACAGAACTCAAGGTACCGTAATGTGGTATACTTTTATTAAAAAGTACAATATACCGATTATAAACTCGAGATGTAAGTATACTGGAGCAGCAAAAGGAATAATTACCCCCCAATTAGTTGTTAAGTTTAAAGATAATTCTTACATTATTGATAACGAACACCAATACGAATATAAAACTTGGAATTTTTCCGACATACTGTAGGTACAGATATAATACATTAAATAATACTAATACGATTAAAGAAGTTATGAAATTAACACAAGAAGAGTTACAAGCAATCAAAGAAGTTCAACAGCGTCATGCTGCAATCAAAGAAGAATTAAGTTCAATTGGACAAATTAAACTTAATTTAAAAATGAGACAATATAAACTAGAAACCTTCTACTCTCAGACAATTGAAAGCGAAACAAAAATCGCTCAAGAAATGCAAGAAAAGTACGGGAAAGGTAATATTGATATAGAGACAGGTGAGTTTACTCCTATAGTCACTTAGGTTTCATAACTTTTAGTCTATTTATATACGTAGTTAGATACCCTTTCCGAAACAGTAGGTTTACCTTATCTACATATATTTATTATAGACATAAAATAAATTTTACCTAACATGGCAGAAACAATAATCTCACCAGGTGTATTTCAAAGAGAGAATGACATTTCATTCATCCAACCAGCACCAGTAGAGGCAGGAGCAGCAATCCTTGGACCAACAGTTAAAGGACCAGTTGAGATTCCTACAATCGTTACTTCGTATAATGACTATACAAGGAAATTTGGAGTAACATTTGAATCAGGATCAGATAAACATGAGTTCTTAACTTCAATGGCTGTAAAAAGCTATTTTGATCAAGGAGGAAACACTTGTTTAGTAACAAGAGTAGTAAACGGAACATACGCTGCTGGTACTTCAACAGACATTACAGATGTATCTGGATCTGGCACTTCACCTTTCGAATTAGAAACATTAGGTAAAGGAGTTATATACAATAACCATTCTGGTTCTACTTACGGAGAAGAAAATTCAGATGGTTCTTTAGTATCAGGTTCTTCTGATAACTTAAGATTTGATATTTCAAATGTAGATAGTGCAAGAGGTACATTTACACTTTCAGTTAGAAGAGGAGATGATAATACTAAGAATAGAGTAGTATTAGAATCGTTTAATAACTTATCATTAGATCCTAACTCTCCTAACTATATTGAGAAAGTTATCGGTAACCAAGTTAAAGCGATCTCAGGAGATGCTTCACAGGTAACAGTAACAGGAGATTATGTTAACAAATCTAACTTCATTAGAGTATCAGCTGTTAATTCACCTACACTTAACTTCTTAGAAAATGACGGAGTTACTGTAAGAAGTAATTACGCAGATTTACTTCCTATAGCACAAAAAGGAGGATTCTTTAGTGCAACTGGAGATGTAGCAGGAGGAGCTTTACTTTATGGTAACATAGCTGCAAACAATACACAAGGTGTAGGACCAGCAGTATACGATAAAGCTATTACTTTATTAGGAAATGCAGATGATTATCAGTTTAATGTAATTTCAGCACCAGGATTAATTAACTCTCTTCACGGTACTCAAATAGATAACATCGTCTCTCTTGCAGAATCTAGAGGAGATTGTATCGCAGTATTAGATTTAGTAACTTACGGGGCTACAGTAGCAGAGACAACCACACAAGCAGCAGATCAGAATAGCTCTTATGCAGCTTCTTACTGGCCTTGGCTACAAACTCAATCAGCCACAGGTAAAAACGTATGGGTACCAGCTTCAGTTGTTATCCCAGGAATTTACGCTTTCACTGATGGAGCAGCAGCACCATGGTTTGCACCAGCAGGTCTTGTAAGAGGAGGAATCGTTGGAGTAATTCAAGCAGAAAGAAAATTATCTAGAACAGATAGAGATACTTTATACAACGGTAAAGTTAACCCAATCGCTACTTTCCCTGGAACAGGTTTAGCAGTATTTGGACAGAAAACTTTACAAACTAAAGCTTCTGCTTTAGATAGAGTAAACGTTAGAAGATTATTAATCGACCTTAAGAAGTTTATTGGTGATCAAGCTCAAAACTTAGTATTTGAACAAAATACTATTACAACAAGAAATAAATTCTTATCTACAGTTAATCCGTACTTAGAATCAGTAACACAGAGACAAGGTCTTTATGCTTACAGAGTAGTAATGGACGATACAAACAATACAGCAGACGTTATTGATAGAAACCAATTAGTTGGTCAGATCTTTATACAGCCAGCTAAAACAGCAGAATTTATAGTATTAGACTTCGTAGTAGAACCAACAGGAGCTTCTTTCGCAGGATAATTTTTTAAACGATATTTATAATAAAGCAAATATAACATGGCAGTATTAGATCCAAACGAAATAATGTTCAGAGCATTTGAACCAAAAGTACAAAACAGATTTGTTATGTACATGGACGGTATTCCTTCCTTCTTGGTTAAGAACGTAAAGGCTCCAACATTTACAGATAACGTAGTTAAGTTAGACCATATTAACTCATATAGAAAGATTAGAGGAAAAAGAGAATGGTCAGATATGACTATGACACTTTACGATCCAATCACTCCATCAGGAGCACAAGCTGTAATGGAATGGGCACGTCTATCTTATGAATCAGTAACCGGTAGAGCTGGTTATTCAGATTTCTACAAAAAAGACTTAACTTTAAACATTTTAGGTCCTGTAGGAGATATCGTAGGAGAGTGGATCATTAAAGGTGCATTCTTACAAACAGGCGATTTTGGTCAGTTTGACTGGTCATCAGATGCTGTAGTAGACTTAAACATTACAGTAGCAATGGATTACTGCATCTTAAACTACTAAGATAAAACAACATACTTTAAAAAGACCCGAAAGAAATTTCGGGTTTTTGTTGTTTATAAAATAAAATGTTCTTATATTTATAATTAGAACTAGTTACTATTAAATAAAATTTATGGAATCAAAATTTCAATTACCTACCGAAACGGTAGAATTACCATCTAAAGGTCTACTTTACCCTGAAGATTCTCCATTAGCCAAAGGTACTATCGAAATGAAGTATATGACTGCTAAGGAAGAAGACATTCTGACCAACCAGAACTACCTCCAAAACGGAACAGTAGTAGACAAACTTTTACAGTCCCTTATCGTTACAGAAGGAGTAGATTACGGAGAACTTCTTGTAGGAGACAAAAATGCCTTACTTATCGCTGCGAGAATATTATCATACGGAAAGGACTATGAGTTTACTTATGCCGGAGAGGAAATTACTGTTGACCTAACAACAATTCAGGAAAAACAAGTAAATACAAATATAACCACTAATCGTAGTAATGAATTTACATACACACTACCTAACTCCCAAGCTACAGTTACCTATAAGATATTAAATCATCGAGATGAACAAAATATCAAAAAAGAAATTGACGGACTAAAGAAACTTAATAAAGCATCTTCTACACAAGTTACAACTAGACTCAAATACCTAATAACATCAGTTAATGGAGATAGAGACTCTAAAACAATAAGAGAATTTATTGATAACTACCTATTAGCCAAAGATGCTAGAGCTTTAAGAGAAGAGTATACAAATACAGCACCAGACGTTGTTTTAAAATTTACACACACTGATAACAGTGGCAGAGAGGAGGAAGTAGATCTCCCAATAGGGATAAGCTTTTTTTGGCCTGACGCTTAGACATAGATTTGGAATTTTTAACCAAATACATGAAATTGTTTTTCATGGAAACGGAGGCTACAGTTGGACAGAAGTTTACAATATGCCTATCTGGCTCCGTAACTTTACTTTTAATAAAGTAAAAGATTTTCACGAAAAACAAAATAAACAACCCGAAGAGTTGGAAAAACCAGATGCTATTTTAGGTCCAAATATTTCACCTTCTTACTCCACTAAGGCTTCTAAAAACTAGGAGCCTTATCTATTTATAGTATATAACTTTAATTATGGCCGGTAGACAACAAGATCCTGAATTAAGAGCTCAAGAGCTAAAAATTGTATTACAGGATGCATTTACATCAATAGCTGCAATGGTAGGCGATACTATAGACGCAGCAATGAATAATGTGGATAGTAGCACTAAAGCTACTCTTTCCGGAATACAAAAAGGATTTAGAGACTTATCTAAATTTACAGAAGTTATTGCAAAAACAGAAGAACAGGCACTATTAGGAAAACTATCTAGAAATAGGATAGATGAAATAATGATGCAAAGGAGAGCTAAAGAAGCAGCAATACGTACTTCTATTAACATACTAGAACGAAACAGTGCTGACTTATCAAAAGAAGTTTTAGAAGATTTACAAAAACAAAAAGCAGAGTTAGACGAAGTAGCAGGAATTAACCGCGATATAGAGGGATTACTGGAAAAGCAACTTAAGCATTCTAATAATATAAATATAGCCCAAGGGTTATCTGGTGTACTATTAGGAGGCCTAGCAAAAACTACAAGGAAACTAGGACTATCAGGGCTCGATGATGTATTTGCAAATGCAAAAAACGATGCAGCTAAACTAGCATCTTCTTTAACAAACGGTGGAAGGAACCCGGTTGGAATGATGGGTAAAATGCAAATAGCAGGAAAAGGACTTGGGTCTGCTCTTGCTGGTTCAGCAAAGTACTTAATGGGACCCGCAGGTATTGCATTCGCTGCCGGTGCTATAGCTAAACTATTTCTTGCTGTAGACGAAAGAACTTCTAAAGTAGCACAATCATTAGGTATTTCTAAGGAATACGCTAGTGTATTGTCAGCTACTACTATGAAGATTGGGGATAACTTTAACTATATGACCCAAAAGTTAGGAGCAGCTGTCGATCTGATGTCGGATTTTGCAAATGCTACCGGATTAACACAATTTAATACCTCAGTATTTAACGAAGATTTAGAAGAAACAGGAAGATTGACTGGCTTAAACGCCGGTCAAATGACAAACCTAGCTCTCACTATTGGACAATCAGGCGTTGAGACAGAAAAATTCGTAAACAATAGTTTAAATGCCGCAATAGCAACAGAAAGACAGTTGGGTATTAGCGTACAGACGCAAGCTATAATGAAAGATATTGCTGACCTCACATTTTTACAGAAGGTTAACCTTGGCAATTCCGCAGAGTCAATGGGTAAAGCAGTTATAAAAGCAAGAGCGTTAGGATTGACAATGATGCAGTTAGAAAATAGTTCTAAAGGTCTCTTAAATTTTGAATCTTCCATAGAAGCTGAACTTGAAGCGGAGTTACTTATAAACAAAGAGTTAAATTTTGAAAAAGCTAGAACAGCCGCATTAAATAAAGATTACGCAACAGTAGCTGAAGAGATGTTGAAAAATGCAGGATCTCTAAAAGAATTTCAAGACATGAGCTCAGTAGCTCAAGAAGCATTTGCTAGATCTATGAATATGTCTACTGAAGAAACGGCTAAAATGTTAACTCTTGAACAGGCAGCAAAAGATGCTGGATTTCAATCTGCTAAAGCCAGAGAAGAGGAGTTTAATACTATGGTGGAAGCTCACAAAATAGAGTATGCTCTGATTAATTTTAAAGATAAAAGTTTTGCAAAACTGAGATACCAGGAGAGTATACAATCTAAGATTAACACACTACTTGGTAATATGAAAACTCTGTTTATGAACGGAATAGCACCGGTAGTACAACAGATAGGAGAATACCTAGAGAAAAACCCAGAAGCTATTAATAAAATGATTGATAAAGTTGTAAATTTTGTACAGGAATTATACAAAGGAGAATCAACGCTAAATAATATAGCAGATATAGTTGGAGGTACAATTACCTTATTCAAGGGACTTGGAAACGCAATAGATGTAACATTACTAAAACCATTAAAAGCTGCCCAGCATTTTGTAACAGGTATTGTTGAACCGTTCTATCATTTGTTTTCCGGAGATGGATTAGCAGACAAAGCTAAAAAAATGCAAACAAGCTATAAACAAAACATGTCCTTATCAGGTGCTAATCTAATAGATGCTGCCACAGGAATATTACCATTCGTATTTGGAGGTGCTACCAATTACGCAGAAACCTTACAGAAATCATATGATAAAGATAACATTGTAGCAGAAGACTTTACAGCTAAGGAACCTAAAACAACCTCTATAGACGTACAGGATTTTCAAATTAATACACACCCTAAGGATACGTTAGTAATGGCAGGTGGTACTAAATTTGGGGATGAAACAAATACACTCCTAAAAGAACTCATTGGAGCTGTTAGCAAAGGAGGTAACGTATACTTAAACGGAAACACAGTAGGTCAAGCTATGACTTTAAGTACATATAAATCAAGTTAAACTATTTATAATAAAAAACAATATGGCATTACTAGATAAACTACCACAATCACCTTATGGACTAAAAGGACAAACCCCTTCTAATTTAGCTTCTGCAACAGCAGCAGGTGATTTACATTACGACGTTAAAACTAAAGGACACACAGGAGGTCATACTGACCTTGAATTAGGAGGAACCCCTTCAAGATACACAGACAACTTACCTAAGTAGTATTAAATGGCTATTCTAAAGAACTACATAGAGGGTAACCTAACCCAGTTGAATAAACTCAAATATGGAGATAGTGCTACGATAGGAACAGAACCTATTGTACAGAAAACTATACCTACAGATATTCGACAAGAAGGTCCTAAATCTAATGGAGTATCTAAAAGAGTAGACGATCTAAAAAGAATAGCTACAATACTTACCCAGAAACCAGGATTAAAGTATCTTGCTAACGAAACAGCTTTAAACGCAGCTAAGGTTGAATTTAAAACAAAGAAAAAAGAAGACGATACTACCAATATACTGGGAACATCTCTTAATGCAATAGGGGCAAATCTCTTTAACTCTGTTAAAATTATTGGTTCTACGCTTCTTCAAGTTCCCTTGAATGGAACTGGTACTCATTTTGTAAAAGGCTTTGCAGGTAAAGGTAAAGACACCTACTTATATGGACAGATCGATGTTGCAGCACATGTTTTAGCAAGAAACGGAGCACCAATCCTTGCAGACGCAACATGGGCAACAGAAGTTGACCTAATGCCACCGGGGGAAAGAACAAATAAAGATAAGCAGGACGAAAAAAGTAAAGGTACAAAATTTTTACCGGGCGACGGTAATGGAGTTGCAAAAGTAAACAACCCTATAGACTCGGTAAAAAAAGAACTAAGAATTGGACTAGGAGATCCTTATGTAAAAAGGGAAACAAGGTTAAAACCTACTGACTCTACAAGAGACAGATCGCTAAAAGGTAGTCAAGATTTAATAAATATGTTACCTGTTTCGTCTACAAAACCAAAAGGCCTCACCGGGGAAACAGGAAGGGACTTAATTAAGTTTAGATTTCAAGTTATTACTCCTGATCCTGATTCAACTACACATTTATATTTTAGAGCATATTTAGACTCTTTAAGCGATAACTTTACCGGTAATTGGAATTCATTTAATTATGCAGGCCGCGGTGAAAATTTTCATACTTACCAAGGGTTTGATAGACAGATAAGTTTAGGGTTTAAAATTGCTGCCCAAACTAGATGGGAAATGAGACCTCTATATCAAAAGATAATACATTTAGCATCTGCCACAGCTCCTACGTACAATGGAGGTGGGTTTATGAGAGGTACTTTTGTAAAACTTACTGTAGGGGATTATTTATACGAAGTCCCCGGATACTTAGGAAGTGTTAACTACACTTGGAATCAAAACTATCCTTGGGAAATAGCAATGACTAATCCGGAAAAAGGTAACGATGATATAGATCTACAGGAACTTCCTATGGTTTTAGACTGTCAAGTTAACTTTACACCGATACATAATTTTGTTCCGCAAACTGGGTTCGATAACTTTATCACAAATAGTGAAAAAGTAAACTCGGAAGGTAATTTTGTTAAAAATGGAATGCCCTTACCTCAACCAGGTTCAAAAGCAAAAACATCAGATAGTAGTAAGTAATTATGGTAAACAGGTATAAGAATATAGAAACCCGTACTACTGAAGGAGGTAGAGGATATAGAAGTAACCCTATATATCCAAGTATTTCTCCAACAGAAGATGACATTTATGTTATGACTACAGTAGGAGACAGGTACGATACGTTAGCTCTACAGTTTTATAAGGATTCTTCGTTATGGTGGATAATCGCAGCAGCAAATAACCATCAAAGAGCATCTCTTGTGACTACCCCAGGGGTCCAATTAAGAATACCTGCTGATAAAACACATGCTATTAGACTATACAATGAAGTAAATTCTACAAGATAAAATATAAGTTATATGGCTGAATTAAATGATCCAGTAATAGGGGGTAGACTAGACTCAAGTGTTATTAAACAGCTTGAAAAAAGAAAGAATATACTCGTAAAACGTTCTAATAGGAGGGATGAGGAACTACAGTATCTGAATAATACCAGTTGGGTCAAATTAACATCTTCCGTTGATACAGAACTCTTAAATTTTAAAGGAGAAAAGAAATATTCAAATATTCTTGCAAAAAATAACATTCTATTCTCCGGGACTAGTTCGAACGATGGAGGAATAAGAGGTGGATTTACTTCTAGTTACTCCCTATCAAGTATATTAGGAGAAAGACCCATGGCAGGGATTGTAGATGTTCAAGTCACAAGTCAAAATACATTCGGTACTTTAAAGGTTGCTACTATTAACATAACGGTAAACTCAATAGAACAGTTAGATGACTTAGAAGCTTTATTTATGAGACCAGGATTTACCGCATTGTTGGAATACGGTCATACATCCTACCCGGACAATAATTCAGAATCTATAATTACCACCCCCGAACAGATAGATTCATTTTTTACACCATCTAGCCGTTCTCAAATTCAAAAATTAATAAACGAAAAAAAGAAATCTTCTTCTAATAACTACGATGCAATGTACGGGGTTATAAAAAACTTTGTATGGAATATGAATCTATCTGGAGGGTACGATTGTAAAGTAGACCTTGTATCAGTAGGAGAAATATTAGAATCAATACAAGTTAATATATCTCCAAATTCAGTACTTAGTTCTGATCCTTTTATATCTTCTATAAATACACCATCAAGTATAACCGGAAAGTACAACTCAGGACTAAAAACAACAGCGATACATGCTTATCTTAACCTAATTAAATTTTCAGGTACAGTAAACTACTATTTTGCCGAGTACATATATTCAAATACTGCTTTAGAAAGAGCAACTATAGAGGAGAATTTAAATAAGTACATGTTAGATTTTAATAGTAAAATTAGTGAAAACTTAAAAAAAGCAGGTATTCCAAAACACTACCCTACCATAGGGGTAAACGGATCTGCAGTAGAAGACTTTGGACCATATACTAAGTACATATCTATTGCCCAAATTCTTAGCCTTATAAATGAAACTTTTTTATTGAAAGACAATAACGGATTACTGTTTTCATTTTTTGTAGGAGAATCTGGTAAACTACGTACACCTTTTTTAACTTTTCAAGGTCATTTTGCTCTAGATCCTATGATTGCAGTTTTACCTAAACCTGGAAAACTAAGTAGCGAAACACCTACCGAGGTGAAAACCTGGGATGACTTACTTAAATACAATATTACAGACAAGGCATCAGAAGTACCTAATCACGGACAGTTTAATGATATTCTTGGTATATATCTAAATATAGATTACGTACTTTCTTGTTTAGATGCTACTATAGCAACAGAAGATGCAACTAATAAATCACTAAGAGATTTCATAAATAAACTCTTAAATGGACTTCAAAACACTCTAGGTGATGTAAACGATTTTGATTTACATTTTGAAGAAGATACTTCAACCTACTACGTTGTAGATAGAAAAGTAACACCAGATCAGAATAGACTTAAGGGATCGAAATTTGAACTACTAGGTTTAAATAGTATTGTAACTAACTTAACATTAGTTTCTAAACTCTCTAGTAACATTTCCACAATAATGGCAGTGTCTGCTCAAGCTACTTCATCCGATATTGCCCAAGACACCCTTAGTTTACAGAAATGGCAACAAGGATTAAAAGATAGACACAGTACTAATAAACAGTTAAACCCCGATAAAGAAATAGAAGAAAAAATAGCTAAAAAAACTAGGGAAGTAATAAAAGCAAATTTTTTAGATTGGGACCAAGTCAAGAAAGTAGTAGATAAATTAAATACTCCTTCTAAGTCAAACTATTTACACTATAGTAGCGGAGAAATTCGAGGCACTGAAGGAAGTTTTAGACACTTAATGGTTAAATTACTTGAATTCAATACTAAAAAACAAAAATCAAGCCCTGCAGGATTGATACCTCTAGAACTTAACCTAACAGTACAGGGACTCGGCGGTCTTAAAATAGGCCAAGCTTTTACCATTAGCGAAGAACTGCTGCCCTCAAGATATAGAAATAATGTAGCTTTCTTAATAACTGGATTAGACCATTCAATTAGAAGTAATAAATGGACAACAAGTATAAAAGCTCAAATGATAATTATAAGCAAATACGATAAAGAAGCAGAAATAGACATAGATATCATAAATAAAGCATATAAGTTTTTTAATAATGAAATCAACATAACAGAAATTCTTTTCAACTGGAAAAAACCCCTTCTTACCCCTCTCATAGTAAGAAACGACTCATCAGGTCTTGGAGCTTACGGAGAAAGCAGGAAATCCGGTAGAACACATACAGGTATAGACTACCTAGCACAGCCTAATGAATTTGTATACTCTCCTATCGACGGAACAGCTAGAAAAGGTTCTAATGAATTTTCAAAAGGCCACCCAGGTACAACATCGGTAATAATCCAAGGTTCAGGTGAGTACGAAGGGTATGGTGTGATTCTAGGTTATACAGACGGAGCAAGATTTATACCTAAAGACGGAAAACAGGTTAAAGCAGGAAGTGCAGTAGGTACTGTGCAAACTCTTAAGCAGTATTACCCTTACGACCCTAAGATGTTAAATCATATCCATTTTGCACTATATGTTGGTAATGAACCCGAAAACAAAATAGACCCTACTGGGATAAAATTCCAATAAAATGTATTTACCAAAATCAAAATACTCAACACCAAAACATACTAGAGGAGGAGAATACAGAACTCCTACTGGGCAAGGTTACACCGGATTTTATTTTACAACTTATGAAGATAGGCACTTCACTGGAAAACAACCAGGTAAAAATAACATGGAATTATTCCTAATCACCCCTGAAGCACCTGGTGAAAAAGAAACACAATTCCTACCAGACATTATTTTACCTACACTCTCAGACAGAATAAATGGTCTATACTACAGGTACTACGTTAAAGACAAAAGAACTAATAGAGTTATAGAGGTAGAAAAATCTAAATACTTTGAATTATTAGGAAATAACTATATTGGAGGAACTAAAATACAATGGACTTTAAAAGGTCCAGCTGAAGATATAGTTGTTGATCGGTACACATACCAAGGAGCTGAAAAAAAGAATATAGAAGCTGTAGAAATACAAGACAGACAACTGCCCGGACTAAAAGATTACATTATAGACTATAAAGAGTTTGTAGAATAGAATATTCTTCTTATATTATATAAAAGGTT
>ENA-OSIY01000163-OSIY01000163.1-marine-metagenome-genome-assembly--contig:-NODE-163-length-37962-cov-10.702996_pt1 | contig 37962 bp, 76 predicted proteins | sample MGYA00237884_ERZ534233 | MGnify/ENA primary metagenome ERZ534233 (study PRJEB26412, sample SAMN06343840) | marine metagenome | isolation source: estuarine water | place: USA: Columbia River Estuary... | reverse complement strand
AAATCGAGGAATCGATTTGACTGAGCTGGTTTCATCAAACCACCTGAATCATTACCTACAACCCCAGTTGTTACTTCATTAGCCTTTGATAGAATTTCTTCTTGTGATGCCATATCTTTATTTCCTCCTATTATGACTTATAGCCCAAGGAGTTAATTAAACCTTGTGGCAAATATGTATTGTCCCAAATTGATGATGGAGCAGACTTAGTAAGTTCTTCGCCTTCTTCGTCATCTTCTGGGTCAACGCTTTTCTTGATAGCTCCGGACTTGGCAAAGGCTTGAACCTTCTCTTCCTGTTCCGACAGAGATAGCTCTGTTGCTTCTAATTTTTCTTGTAGTTCAGTTGCTTGAACTTCAAATCCCTTGGTGATGGTGTCGATTTTTTCTTGAACCGAAGCTTCAACCTCTTCTTTAATTGAAGTAGCGAAGGCAGCCAGTTTTTCGTCAACCACAGCACTAAGAGCATCTTTTAGGATTTCTAGATCCATAATTTCCTCCTGTGTGTTTTCAGTTACTTCAATTTCAATTGAAGCATTTTCTTGTACATCGGGAACAAGCCAATTAACTACACGCTTAAGTAGCGATAATCTTGATTCTTGTTCATTCATGTTTAAGACCTTATCATAATTTGCATCATTTTGCAATTCACTCTCTTGCATTTTAACTGAATCTGCGTCTATGTCTAATTTATTAGACATTTCAAGCGCATGAGTTAACAATGCATCGATTGAGTCAGTTGCGTATTCTTCAGATGTGCCATCTTCGAATTTGTTTGTCATAGTAGACTCCTTTTTCTTTTTCTTAGGCTTTCCGGGGAATGGACTTTGATAACTACCTTGAGTAGGATTCTTGATACCAGATCCCATTGAGCCTGCTGTGACTTCTCCCTCTTTCTTCATACCTTTTTCTTTAGTATTCTGATAGCGTTCAAGAAGTCTGCGACCTTTTGCAGCAAGCTCTGCTGCATCTTGTGCGTTCTGTGGAACTGGTTCCCCCCAAGCTGCTGCTGAAAGCGCAAGCCTTGTTGGTCTACCTTTTGAGTCCTTCATTGGACCCGATGGGTTTGTAAAGAAGCGTGTCAGGAAAGAACCTTTTCTACGCATCTTTTCTGGTGTGTCTGCTGCACCCCTCACACCCGGCTTAAGGTTTGCACCTTCTGTTTCCTTGAAGTGCCTACGACCTGCTGCTGTAAGACCACCCTTGGGGTCTTTGAGAGGAGAGGCTTTGTCAAGAACATAGTCAAGACCGCCATCATCGCTTCTCTTAATAATGTCAACAGTTGCCAAAGCATTAGCTGGATTATCAACAACGCTTAATTCACCAAGAACATACTTTTCAATAACATTAACAGGTCTTCCTCGGAACATCTTTTCTGCTGATTCACTCTTCTGAAGAACCTTTCCTCCAATAGAGAAAGCCTGAAGAGTGCCATCAAGGATTTTTTCCCAAGTATCCTGCGCACCTTTTGAGATATAGGCATCTACACGAATAGCGTTATATTCCTCGCCATCCTCGCCTTTGATTTTGATTGGCTCAAAATTAACAGCCTTACCGACAGCAACAGGGGAATGCATCTCACGGATGTTCCCTCCCCAATTTTTAAAAGCCTCAAGGGATGCAGAAAAGTCAACAATATCACCAGATTTGTCAATATTGTCAGCAGTAGCAATACCACTAATAATTCTTTGTTCTTTCTTGATCATTTCAATCGGGAAAGATAAATTAAAGTTTTCCATAATCACCTCGTAATTTTAAATTATACACTATTCTGCGTATAATTACCCAAAAGCTATTACAGCCACTGTTACTGATGCTGTCACTACTTCAATTGTTGTATAATCGCCATGCATTTCTAAATAGCCTCCACCACTGTTAATTGCTGGAATAAGAACAGTTAATGGTCCTCCATTCAATTTTACAATTGCATTTGTAGTTGCATGAGTATTAAGAATCTTAATAACCCTTGTATGCGATCCTACGCTCACAGCACCACTAGCACTTGTTAGTGCTGTGTTTGAAAATACCAAAGTACCGTCACTCATTTGTTTCTCCTTCAAATACCTTAACGGTATCTATATTGTCGCCAGAGTCTTGACTCTGACCTCTTTCTTTTTGATCCCCAGAGCCTTGAACACCAGTTGGTGTTGCCCCACTGTCTGATCTAGATTTTGGCGGATTAGAAGCAGCATTGTTGGAGTTTCCAACTGGTGCTCCTGCGTTCTCTTGTTTAATTTTTGTTGGGAAAGGAAGGACATCATCGCCATCCTTCCGTTCTGGGAATCCAATCTTACCTCTAACCTCGTTAGGACTGATAACTTCAGTTCTAAGGTAGCGGTCATAAATTCTTGATTCCATATCTTCATCAAGCAAGTCAATCTTCTTAAGCTTGAACTGAAGGAGGTCTGTGAACTCAGCAAGAAGTCTGTTAATCTTCTTTTCAATGATTGCTTGGTCTGGACCAATGACTTGCATCTTGAATGTTTTATCAGCATCTCTTGATACCGCAAGGTTTGCATTATCGTAAACACCGACTTTCGGTGCGGGGACTCTGTTGGCTACAAGAATTTCATCACGGTTTGATTTGCGATACTTGTCAAACGAAGCATCCTGAACTCCCGCTTCAAGTTTTTCAAAACGAATGTCTGAGTCAGAACCAATACTGGCGGGAAGAGGGATAACAAGTGTTCCGTGGTTTCTGCCCTTGACTTCATTACGGAAGTAGTTGACAAGCTCAGCTTTTGATTTGTTACTTAGCTTTGCACCTTTAAGGATAATTGCATAACGAGGAATAGCTTTGTTTTCAAAGTAATCAATATTGTACTCTTTTGCAAATTTATCTCCGATGATTGCTGCTGCTGCTGAAACTGCTGCAGGAATACCGTAGTAGGTGCTATTTGGTGAATACATTTTGAAATGAATAATTTCGTTTGGTTTGGGATCTCCATTAACAGGGTCTTCCATCTCTAGGTCTTGAAAGTTTCTAAAAAAAATAGCTTGAATTTTATTAGCCCTTGAGAGCTGTACGAAGCCATCTCTGCGTCTTCTTACACGCACCATTGTTGCAGGGATGTGACCAATATAGCCAACTTTGCCTTCATTGTTGCGACCAATTTCTAAGTAACCGTTACCGACTGTAAGGCAATCTTGCCAAACACGAACCATTGTTTCAATCAGTGTTTCTTCAACATTAAAGCTTTCAAAAAGAACTTCTAACTCTTCTCTGAGATCTTGCAATCCTTTACGAGTTTTCTCTAGTTTTACTGGATCACTATGAACTTTCTCAACACGCCTTCTTGCTTTAAGTGTTTCATCAAATTCAAAACCAAGACCAACGGTGTTCATCACTCTTGCGTTAATCGCTGCATAATGAATTGAGCTTTGATCGTATAAGATTGCAAGGCTATCTAAGTCGTATGGAGGGTTGACGATATCCCATAGTGAATAACCGTTAACAACCTCTGGATCAAGATATTTAGACTTTGTTCCATCCTCGCCCTCGTGTCTTTTTTGAAGACGCTGGGCTTTTCTTTTCATCTTTGGAGAAAGACTTGAAATCTTTACTTCAGAAAAGGGGTCAACTGCTTCAATTTTACTTAAAGCTGAAATATAGGAGAGATCATCAATCTCTTCGTTGAAATCGTCACTTTCCTCAGACAGTATCATTTTATTATCCATTATTTGGCTCCAAAGTGTTGGTCGTACATATCTTCAAATGGATCAGCAATTAAACCGTCAGCAAGTCTTTCTGCTTGGTCATCCCTTTCATCAGAAGAAACTTTTCTTGCACCGGGAACCCAGCGAATAACTCCTCCATCAGAACCTGTCCAGTATTTTGCAACTTCTGCAACACGAAGCTCAAGAGCTTCATCACCGACCATTCCTTCTGCGCAAAGAACACCATCTCCATCGGATAACGGAAAACCGTCTGGCATAATCCAGAGACAGATGCCATAAGCACGCTCTGGAACCCACATATTTTTACTTTTGATCATGTCGGAAGTCATTTGATTCAATTCTACATCACTTTCTTTAAATTATCTACACATTGAAGACAGTTTTGTTCAATTAATGAGCAATGTTGTCTTTGATGAGTTTGATTTCGCAAGAATCTGTGCTGCAGTAGCTTTCTCCGATTGCATCTGCAGCCATTCCTGAATACACACCAGCAAAGTCAATTGGGAATAATTTGTCCAAACCATCCTGTTTGTATTCTTCTTCTGTAATTTGAGTGTATGGCATTTGTGGGTAAGTAAAGTTTCCTTGAGGTAAGAATGAAACAGTTTTAAGCTGACCATCGTACATATGAAGAACTGTGCCAACCTGATCTTTTTCTTTTTCGGCATCAAATGAGATTGTTACCGATACAGAGTTATCAGACCAGTAACGCTGGGCTACTGATGCAATCGCCATTTTCTCAAAGATTGTCACATCTTTCTCAGAACGCTTAGCGTTTGATTTAATCGGGAAGAAAACAACACTTGTTGTGTCTGGAGATTCAGAGGCTGGCTCAACACGGTAATTAGCCATTTTGAACAAAGGAAGCATTGGATCATCATTTGCAAAACGGATTGCACGATTGAAGTATTCTCCACCCGGAGTCCAATGAACTCCCGGAGATTCCCCTGCCAGAATAGAAACAGTTCCCGAAGGCTTAACTGTTGTCATCTTGATTGATTCACGAATACCGAACCACTCTGAATAAACATTGTCGTAACGCTTAACTGTTTCATAACCCTGATCCATCCACTCACGAAGTGTTGGGACACCATGATTGTCAGCAAAGTTTGCAATGCCTGACATTGATGTTCCAATACGGCGATTTCTCTGCATAATTGCATTTGTCTTTTCCCAATGAGTCGGAAGAAGAGTAACGGTCTTTGCGTAAAGGTAAGCAAACTTCAATGTGCGCTTATAATCATCAAGAGATTCATGACGGTTAAGATATGTCTCAACGAGGGTGCAGCATTCGTATGATTCAAGAGATTGTTCTGCGCATGGGTTGTATCCAGCTACACGCCAGTCCTTGTTGTTTGGTGGATCAATTAGACGACCATACTTACGAGACATATCCAACCAGATGACTCCGGGTTCTCCGTTGAGAGCAATACTTTCAACAATGTGAGATAGATCTTCGCCAACATTTGTTTCCACAGAGTTGTTGCTCATCCAAGCCCATCCCGGATTCTCTGGATCATAAGAGTTGCGCTCTGGGAAGGCTTCTGCGTTCTTTAAATTCAAGAAGGTCTCATCGTTGTGTCTACCGATTAGAAGTTCAGCAGAACGGCGTACATTGCCCGATACAACACAAACTCCAATCATGTTGCCAATGTCTGCAATATCAACTCGTGTAAGTTTTTGACCTGCACGACCTAGGAACATCTTACGAATATATTTGTGCAACTTTTCGAGCGGTTCATGACCAGCAGCTGTACCACCAAATGTTTTAATAGGTGCTCCTGCTGGGCGAATCATTGAGTAGTCAAAAACAATCGGACTCTGTTCTGGTTTCAAATAAGAGTTGATCAGGTCAGCGGTTGATTGCATCCACCCTTCACGAGTGTCATCAATAACCTGAGTGATTACTGGGCGAATTGATTCATGGATGGTAAAATCTTTATCAGCACCCTTGTCGTCAAAGCCAACACCCACTCCGAGCATTGATGCTTCCATCAGAAACGCAAATGGTTCCGCCGGATTGTCCTTTGACATTTCTGCAGTAGATACAAAAGCACAGTTTTGCAAAGCAGCAGAGTTTCTCTGAACATTTACAAGTTCTGTTCCCATAATCCAAAGACCACGACCCGGTGGTGTCCATTTAAGGTTGAACAGGCGGTCAAAAGCTTCTTTGGCACTTGCCTGAGCTTTTACACCATTCCAAGGAAGACGATTCTTTCGGCAATGATCTTTTTGCAAGGAATACATTCCGTTAATCACACGCTCACAAACATCAACCCAAGTTTCCTTGGTTCCATCTGGCTTCTTGCGAGAATATGTGCGAAGAAAGGTGATTTCTCCAACAGAGTTGCCGGCTGCATCCTGATAGCCGAATGGTGCTTTTTTTGGGCGATATGTTGAAATGTAATCTTCGCTTAGCTTGAAGGAAAAGAAATCTTCCCTAGGATTATTATTGGTCATTGAGGCTCCTGTAGTAGTAGGGTTTAATATTATCAATTGGGGAGCTACACCGCACCGATTGATGCTTAGGACTAAATGTAATTTTTTTCGAATTCGGCGTAACGATTTAGAATCATATCAGCGACAGAAGCCCATGAGTGCTTTTCGTGAATTGTTTTTGCCGAGCGCAATGCAAACTTTTTGAATTCTTCATATTCGTTTGTTACATTTGTCATCAAGTTGATCAATTCTTCAAAATCAGGAGTTGCCCACATGCCTGTGTCGGTACCGTACTGATGAGAATGATATTCTGCGTCTGAAAACTCAGCTGGCAGAGGAATCCCGTAATGCGAGAAATCTTTACAGCCCGTTAAGTCAGTTACGATTGTAGGTAATCCTGTAGCCATTGCTTCAAAAGGAATCATTCCAAAGCCTTCACCGCTAGTGGGGTAAATGAGGCAGTGGCATTTGTGATATAGATTAATTAATTGATCTGTATCATATGATTCTGGAATACCAATAATCTGAGGATGAGAGGTAGCTTGTACTAATCTATTGTCAACATACACTTCTGCGTGACAGAAGTTATTGTATTTAAGAATTAATTTATAATCCATATTACCGTCAAATAACTCTAGGAAAGCATCAACAGCAAGTTGTGCGTTCTTACGCTTAGAGTCTCCACCTACATGTAGGAAATTAAATGTTTTGGATAGTTCTCTTTCTTCAGGAAGAAATTCTTCAGATACTCCGTGAGGAATTACATAAACATTTTCATTGACATTGGCTTTATCATAAACATCTTTAACAAAGCTAGAGGTAGCCCAAATCTCATTACACAAGCTCATATTGTATTTCCATCCAGAAGGAATCTTTGTAGATTCCCAAGGGGTATATCCTACTTTATAGTCATTATTTAACTGATAATAATGAGGTTGACAAAAGTTAATATGAAAGGGTATCTCAGTTCTGTTGTAGAATACACCTATTTTTTTAGATTGTAATGCTCTAATAGTACTAATAGCAGCGTTGGCATATCCTTGACTAGCCCAAAGCTCGCCACTGATATCAACATTACTCAAACTGAACCAGCTGATTTTTTTCATATTCTCCTTGGGACAACTCTACTGCTTACTTGAAGCTTTCAGAGCTGATTGATAAACAGTTTACACCCTTTTCAATCAATATTAGTGCGTGTTCCTCAGATATTTCACAAGTTATTGGCAAATCTGTGTAAACACATCTTGCAGCAGCAATGTAAAAGTCATCAAACTTAGTTATCCCAATACAATCGGAATCAAGAATGACTGCAGGTCCGCACTCATCCGATTCAACAATTGCAATAATTTTCATATCCAAATTTTACCATCCAAACTATTATCAGTATACTTAAGCATACTTATATAACAATAAGCATACTTGTATAACTAGCATACTTAGTATACCGGCGCATCCCAGATGCGAAGCATATCAATTTTTTATGAGGAATGTGCGGACTACTAAGAATTTTTTGATAACATAGCTTCATGACTTATACTACCGTTCACGATGTCCTAGACAATGGCGAAATTGAATTACTTAACTGTATGGCATCTGACATTGATGTTGTTAATGCTGCAAAAGTTAGTTTTGCTACTTATGTTAAAGAGTTAGATGAGTCCTCAATCGGATTAATTAAGTATCTTATGAGAAACAAGCATGCAACACCATTTGAACACTGTGTATTTAAATTTAGAATTAAGGCTCCAATTTTTGTCACAAGAGAGTGGATGCGCCATCGTTGGTCTTCGTTTAACGAAATGAGTATGCGCTATCATCAGCCTGCAAACATTGATTATTATACTCCTTCTTACGATAAAATTCGTAAACAAATCGGTAAACCCGGAGCATATAAGTTTGAAGAGATCTCTGATCCAGAAGTTAAAGATGCTTTTTATTCAATCTTTCAGGAAACCATCCTTCATGCAGATGAAGCTTATTATAAACTGATTGAGCTTGGTATAGCCAAAGAAATTGCTCGCTGTGTATTACCAGTTACTCAATATACTGAGTTTATTTGGACAGTTAATGCAAGAAGTTTAATTAACTTTATTTCATTAAGAAATGAAAGCAATGCTCAATATGAAATTAATGAATATGCAAAAATAATTGAAAACATCTTTCAGAAAACAATGCCTATTTCGCACGAAGCCTTTATTGAATCAGGTAGAATTGCTCTATGAGTAGATTTCTTTATGTTGTAGCCTATGTGATGTTTGCATCATTTATAATCAGAGTGGCTATTATCGCTGGCTGGTCACACGATCCCGGATATATTGGTCCAGCTTTACTGGTTTTTGCAGCTGGTTTTATATTGGCAACTCAACTTAATGAATCCTGAAGACATTAACCAAGAGTATTTGAATACAAAAAAATTACTCCTGATTAGCGATACATGGTATCCATATCCATATATCACTGATTTTTTAAAGAACCTAACTTCAGGCAAAGTCTTTGTATATTCTTCACCAGCCTCAACTGCTAAATTTATTAAAGTATATCTTAAAGTTTTTGCAAAAAGAAAAGTTAATTTAATAAAAGATAAAAACTTTAATCTTTTTTTTGACGACAAAATTAACGAATATGTTGTTGTTGTGTTTTTTGGTAAAAAAAGAGTCCCAGAAACCGCTATACTGGAGATCGTTACAAAAAAATTGCTCACATCGTACCAAGATGTGATGCTCGTGTACCCGGATGGAGTTGATTACGATGAGGATAGTCCCTTATTCAGATGATGGTGATTTAGAAGACCTTGAAACGCTAACCATCATCATCAAAGCTGTCCCTTTCGAAGATAGCTTTATTCCAGCATTTTATATTTCCTCTCCATCTGAGGATTATATGATGTCTATTGATGAGCTTTCCGCCTTAATGGATGGAATTGAGATTGCAAACAAGTCAGTGGATGATATTATTGACTACATATTGAATTCAAAGGCGGAGGAAGAATGATTTTTGGTCAACTAATTAAAGATTTTCCATACCCTGTAAAAGTGTGTCCATACTGCATGAAAGAGATGAAAACCGTAAATGCTGTTCACTATGAACCGGACAAATATCAGTACAAAGCTCTATATTTAGATCCTAATCCTGAGTGCCCAGTTTATGACGAAGGTGCTCGAAAAGCCTATGCAAGAATCTATTACTCATCAGAAGATGCATACATTGCGTTCCACAACATAAGTATTCCTGTCCAAAGATGGGAAAGAGATGACCTATATAGCTATTACAAGTGAAACCGTGATAAAATGGAAACACTATGTCTAATCAAAAGTTTGATGAAAAAGAAGTTGAGAGTCTACTAAAATCACTAACGGAGTGGTTCGGTGAAAAATGGGTTGACATCTCCAGACCTAAAAAGGGTGGTGGTTTTGAGCCTTGTGGTAGAGATGATGCAAAGACTGGTAAATACCCTAAATGTGTCCCAGCTTCTAAGGCAGCAAAGATGACACCGGAACAGATTGCCTCTGCTGTTCGGAGAAAAAGAACTGCAGAATCAACTCAGGCAAGAGATGGCAAAACCCCAATATATGTCTCAACAGATAGAGAAAAAGTTGAGAAAGCCAATGTTCCTACTGACCCAGCACTTTACGCCAGAGTGAAAGCTGCTGCTAAGGCGAAGTTTGATGTATACCCGTCAGCCTATGCAAATGCATGGCTTGTCCGGGAGTACAAAAAAAGAGGAGGGGGTTACAGAGTGACAAAAGAAAATGTAAGCAAGGTTGCAGAAGACCTTGTGGAAGAAGAAGCTGCACTTGCGGATGCCTTGATGACCATTGCATCCAGATACGGTAAATTTGACGAAGATGAAACTGGCATTTATGCTGCATATGACAACCCAGAGGAAAACGAAGTTAAAGATATTGGTGTCAAGTGCGCAAATTGCGTTCTATACGAGGGGGAGGGTGTTTGTAAAATTATCGCCCAGCGTGTAGAGGAAGAAGGAAAATGCAGGTTTGCTGTAATTCCGGATGGAGTCGTAATGCCAGAAATGGATGATGAATACGAAGAAGAGGATGACATGGAAGAAACTTCGATGTCTAACCTCATCTCTTTAATTAGAGATTTATTAAATAATAAGGAGAAATAATATGAAATATAATATTGAAAAAATGTTTCAGGACCATACCTCAATGAAGTCATGGCATGAAGAGATGGCTAAAACAGCTGCAACTCAAATGCAAGACCACATCAAGGCTGCGTCTTGGCACGAATCACAAACAGACATGATCAAAGCAATGATGAACGAGGTACCTCTTGACCCAGAGAAGAAAGTTACTTCAATCCCCACAGCCGGATCAGCTTCAACACCAACTTCTGGTGCTGGCAAGACCTCCCCTGCAAAGGAAGTCGCATTGGACCCTGAGTCCGTTAAAAAGGGTGACCTAGTTTCCCTTCTTAAGAGCCATGAAGCAGAGTTTGGTTCGTTTGATATGTCTGCTGAAGATATCGCAAACTTCTTGCTTGCAGAGTAAGACCGATGGAGGTGGTTTACGCTGCTCTCGTCACAACACTTGGGGGTGTTTTTGTATCTTTGATACAAAAATCTCGTAAAGAAAACAAACAGGATCACGGAGCAGTCACAGAAATGATTAAGCTGCTTCATTCTGATGTAACAGTTATTGATCAAAAACTTGATCAGCATATTGATGACCATTTAAAAGAAAATATTTAACAAACTACGATATACTAAGTTTGGGGCACTCTTTGGCGGGTACTATTTCGAGAGATTAGACCTGATATCTTGGAGTGCCCCATTAGTATCTAAAGGCAGAAATGACAACAATTGTAGGAATCCAAGGCGATGATTATGCAGTTATCTGTACCGACTCAAGAGTTTCATCTTTTGATGAATCGGGTATGGCTTATCAAATAACCACCCTAGGAACAGGTAGTAGCAAAGTTGCCCAGAATGGCAGATACCTTCTTGGGGCTGCCGGAGATGTTAGAGCTATCAATATTCTGCACCACGCCTTCATTCCCCCAGTCCCCACCTTCACAATATCTGGTCCAAAGCTTGACCAGTTTATTACTCAAAAGTTTGTACCAGCTTTGCGTGAGTGCTTTGAGAGTACAGGGTATGCAATGCCGGACAACGACACAAAAGACCACATTGCCGAGCATTCATCACAAATAGTCGTGGTTATTAACGGGACAATCTATATTATCGATGGCGACTATTCTTGGACTTCAGACAAAGCTGGTATCTATGCCATTGGCAGTGGCTCATCTTACGCACTAGGAGCCTTGCACGCCCTAAGTAACGGCAGGGAACTTCCTCTTGCCAAAGCAAAGACAGCTATCAACAAAGCCCTATCGGTAGCGTCTAAATTTGACCCATATACAGGTGCTCCGTTCCAAACTTTCGTTCAACAAAAATAATTTATAAAACCGAGTTGATTTTCTATTCACGAGGTGTAAACTGTCTACTCTAAGGAAAGGAATCTAATGATTACTGAAAAAGAAATTAAGTCTATTCTAGACAAAACCCCCAGCGAAAGCTACCGTGAGGTTGCTGCAGCTCTTACCGGAGCAAAGAATCAAATGTCTGTTTCTGAAACAGCAAAATTCTACAGCGTCCCCTCAGCTTTTGTTAAAGAGGTTTGGGAAAAACATGGTTTGCTGTCAACAAACGCAGTCTCTTCAGAAGGCAAGCGCTCACGCAAAAGTGGTGTTATTGAAGCCTACCTTAAGGAAAACATCGGTAAGACGATTACTCCGCAAGATCTAGTGTCTGCAACAGGTATCTCTATGCCAACCTTCTACAACTACTACAACGCAAACAGGGGTTTCTTTAAGAAGATTAAGCGTGGTCAATTTGAAATTGTTGATCCAAACAAAGAGCGTCAATCAAGTAAATAATGGTCCTCTCTAATCTACTCTCAGCAAAACTTTCAGAATCTTGGGAAGAAGCAGCTTCTCTTACTGTTAAAGAGCTATTCAAATTTATTTCTGAAAATGAAGAACTTTTTGCAGATATCACAAGAGATGTTACTTTGTGTAACAAGGTGCTTGGAAATGATTTTGTTGAGAATATGAGGACTATTGTTGATTATATGATCACAGTAAAAGTTTGGGATCATGACAAAACAAATGACTTTGAAGTAGCATCGGCTATTGTAAACTATTGGTGTATTCTTTCTGTTCTTTCATTTTTGTCATTAAAACAAATAGATAAAGATTTAGATTTGAACGAATACAGAGATTGGACTCTCCTTACTGTTACTAGAAAACAAAGAGACTATGGTTCGGACAATATTGCCAAATTTGGTCTTAATGGTTTAGTAATTAGGATTCATGATAAAGTAGCTCGCCTTGAGAATTTAATTAAAAAAGGTTCCGGTCCGTCTAATGAATCTCTCCAAGATACATTACTAGACATCATTGGGTATTCCATCATTGCAATCAAATGGATCAATGGTACATTTCTATTCCCGATGTCAAACAATGATGACTTTATGCCAAAAGCTTTGACAGACGGTAATTTTTTCTACTCAATTGACGAATCCCCAATCAACAGACACAACAAGGTCCCTATTACAACATCAAATGGACCAATTGTAACAAATTATGTAGTTTATGACTCTCGTGGAGAAAATATCTCAAGTGGTAGCTATAAGTACAGGGGTCCGAGCTATCCGGAACCCGACCACCCCAACCCAAAATTTAGATAATATGGCAATTTACGATTACAAGTGTGAGAATGATCATATCTATACAGAAATTCGTTCAATAAAAGAAGACCAAAAGAAGACGCATTGCGAATACTGCAATGGGGAATTAAAACAAGTCTATTCAGCTCCTTTGATGCAATTAAAGGGCACTGGCTTTTATCGGAATAATAGATGATGTATAATATATATGACACCCTTTGTGTTTGTTGCGCAAGTGCAGGCTACCTTGGGACCGTTATAGTACAAATGAAAGCCCCGGAACTATCCCTACGCAAGTAAATAGCCGGGGTTTTTGAATTGAAAGGAAACAATGACATATAGAGCAGAAGAATTAGATTTGCCGTACATGAGCAATGTGTTAACAAGACATGATGGACTTGAAGAAACTCAAAAATTAGCTGAAAAATCTTGGCTAGTAAAAACAAGAATTGGCTATGCGGTTTTACGCAATCAAGATTGTTTTGCAATTCTGCGAGACAAGAGATGGCAATCTCCACTCATTGTATTCAATGATCTCCACTCAGCCTTAACTCCGGAATACCGTGAGAAAAGAAAAAGAGGACTTCTTTTAATCAATGGAGAAGACCACAGGCGTTTAAAAAAAATGATTATGCCTGCTTTTACACATATGAATGCAATATATATGAAACCAAAAATGGAGCAAATTATGGCTTCTTTACTTGATAATATTGCAGAAAAAGGTTCATCAAATTTAACTGAAGATGTATTCAGCTTTTACCCAATTGCTGTGCTTTGCGATCTGTTTGACATTCCTATTGAAAACTGGGAAATATTAGACAAGTGGTCAAAAACTCTTTTGGATCTGTATAACATAGATAGCAGTGTAACTCTTGAAATGATTGAGAATCTGCAATCTGATATAAATAAGTTTACAGATCGAGTTATCAAGCAAAAAAGAGATAACCCCGGTGAAGATGTCATTTCAAAACTTGTGTTGCCAGCAGAGGATGGAGAAGTCCTTTCTGATTTTGATATAGCAGCTGTCATTGAAATGATTGTTACAGCTGGTATTGATACAATAAGAAATCAATTGAGTTTGTCAATGGGATATTTATTAGAGCATAGAGAAGAAGTTGATTTGCTTTTAGAAGACAGAAACCGTGTTATTCATCTAGTGGAAGAACTAGCGAGACTAACACCAACTCTTCGTGGTACATTGAGAATGGCAACAGAGGATATTGAATATCGTGGTGTTATATTCCCCGAAGGAACATTGATCTCAATCAATGTTGCATCCGGCAATCGTGACTCAGATGTTTTCCCTGAACCTAATAAGCTTATTGCTTTTAGAAAAAATAATGCAAGTCAAATACTTACTTTTGGTGGAGGACTTCACCAATGCATAGGGATGATTCTTGCCAAAGTTGAAATGGAAGTAGCTATTATTTCCATTGTTGAAAGATTCCCCGATATCAAAATAGACGGTGAATGCGTTCATTCACCAAGCTCAACTATATTTACCAATATAGAAGTTCTACCAGTGGTGTTTACACCAAAACAGAAAAACAATTAGAAAGAAGTTATATGTACGAATATGTAGTAAAAAAATTATACAAAGTAGTTGATGGGGATACCATTGATGTAGACATTGACCTAGGGTTCAATATCTCTTATTACCAGAGAGTGAGACTTGCTGGTATTGATACTCCAGAATCTAGAACTACAGATAAGAATGAAAAAGTTCTTGGTCTTGAAGTGAAGAAGAGATTAGATGAGATCCTGAAAACTGCAACAAAGATTGTTATTAGAACAGAGAAGCCCGACTCTACTGAAAAGTATGGAAGAATTCTTGGATGGGTCTTTATTGATGATCAGAAGATTTCTGTTAATGAAGAATTGATCAAAGATGGCTTTGCTTGGGAATACATGGGAGAAACCAAGATTAAAAATTTTGACCTACTTCAGAAAAGAAGAGTCAAGAGTGGAAAGTGACCCCCCAATGGACAGAGCAACAATTAAGTGGTGGATTGATAGATGCGCCATGTTTGAAGAAGAAAACTCAAAGCTAAAAGAGAAAGTTGAAGGAATGATGTCCACCATCATCAATCAAGAATGCGAGATATCTAGGCTTGAGCGGAATCAGCGTTACTAATGATAGATATTTTTGAAAACTTCATACCACTTAAGGATCAGAACCTAATTGCAGAGTTTGTCTCTAGCAACGCATTCCCTTATCGTTTTCAGAATATTCATAACGATCTATTAGAGACTGGCAGCTCATCCCTTTCTGGTAAACAACTAACCAACCATCTTTTTATGATGGGGGAAGAGAAACAATCCCTGAATCTTCCTGTCATATTACCGATTATTGGTTCTATTCAGGATAGGTATGGGGATATTCGATTGTACCGAGCAAAGGTCAATGTCACGATGCCAAACCCATCCCGGTGCAGTCCTCAGACACCACATACTGATTTAAAACTAGAAGATGGCAGTTTGGTTCCACATCTTGTCTGCCTGTACTATGTGAACGACTCAGACGGTCCTACATACTTCTATGATGACGACCTCAATGTTGTAAAAGAAGTAGATCCCAAGAAAGGAACGGCGGTTGTGTTTGATGGAGATATCCTTCATGCGGGAAGCAATCCCGTATTGAGTCCTTTCAGATTTGCAATAAACATAAACTTTCTCCCAGATGGAGGGGCGGTATGACCAAGGTGGCACCCGAAAGATACTATGTACTGATTGCAAGGTGGTTTGCAGTATTGTGTGTGGGTTATGCCGGGTATGTAGCTCTGTCCTCATGGTTTAGCAATAGCTTGTGGTCACGGAATCGCCGGCATCGCAAGATTGCAGAAACAATCTCAAATATCAACAGCATGAAGAGATATCGTGAATCACATTGGTATAATAGAGATGATGAATAGACCAGCTTCAAATGAAGCTTCGAATAACGAAAGGTCTTTATGATCCCATCATCTTCAGTATATGACGGAGGAGATTGTCGCTTTTTCCTCTTTGACAAGGATGATCTCATTTCAGATGCTTTGAAGGGCAAGGTTGGGCATGAGCCACATGTTCTTCATATTGCATCAATGTTCTTGGACCATTATGCGGATATCAACCAGATTGGTAATGTCTTGGACATCGGATCAAATGTAGGCAGCTTTTGTGTGCCATTGGCAAAGAGATACCCCCACTTTACATTCCATGCCTTTGAACCGCAAAGAATTGTGTTTTACCAGCTTTGCTCCAATATTTTGCTTAACAGGTGTGACAATGTATTCGCCAACAACTTCGGCTTGTCATACGAGCCAGATTCATTTTATATTCAGTTGCCGGACTATTCCACAGAATTGAATGTTGGAGCCTTTAGCCTTGATAACGAGGTGCGCCAGAACGACTATGAGTGCACCTCCGGTGGTAACACGGAATTGATCAGTGTTATCAAATTAGATAACATGGACCTCAATGATATTAAGCTCATCAAGATTGATGTAGAAGGATTGGAACTCGCAGTTCTCGTGGGCGCAAAAAATACTATTGAGCGAAATGGGTTCCCACCTATTCTCTTTGAAGCGTGGGCGGATAAAGAATGGTTTGAACCCCGGAGACAAGAGCTGCTCTCCTATGTCCGATCTCTAGGATACGAGATCACTAACATAGGACAAGATAATGTAGCCCAGCATTCCTCCAATATGATTCTAGAGATAGATGTAAGTATCGATGGTGTTCCAAACTCAATCCCCGAAACTTTATGAAAATTTACATAGGATGGTCAATCGGCATACTCAACCTTGTCGTAACTCTCTATCTTCATAAGAAGACAAATAAATAACCCCCCCTTCCCAGATAGCTCAGTTGGCAGAGCAACGGACTGTTAATCCGTGTGTCGTAGGTTCAAGCCCTACTCTGGGAGCAATACGCACTCAACCCCCATCTCCCCCGTTTTCTAAACTAAAACCCGGCACTTGCAGCCGACCCCGTTTTTTAGAAAATTTGAGTATATATCCGGAGCATGCTACTGCGTTTATTTTTTGATTTTCGTTTTCCTCTGTTCGGGGAGTCAATGGCGGGTGTGCTTAGGTTCAGCTAAGCTTTACACCCGCAGTAGGGGAACTCATATATTCTAGATATTGAATACATATATTCAGCCCATGTGTATTATTTAGATATGGAACGAACGCCCCGAACAACTGACGGGCTGAAAGGAACCCATGAGCAATGAACTAATCACTAACGCCTTGAGAGAGGCAAATATCCAACTCCGAAATATGGAAGTCGCAAGCGAAGGCAATACCTTCTCGGTAGCATACGCTAAGGCATACGGAGATTACCTCGCCTACATGGTTCAGGTAGCCTCTAAGATGCACCTCAAGTGTCAAGATGCCATCGTGAAAGATGCGACTAGCACACTCATACTGGCAGGCTACGAAGTAGTATCTCCTAAGCGTGAGGCTACTCCTAGTAGCGTGGATATCGCTATCGCCCTTCTCGTAAAGAATGGCTACAAGGTGACCGACCCTAACGGCGGTAACTACTAAGTCCCCCCACTCCCCCCAAAGAGAGAGCCAGCCTTCGGGCTGGCTCTTTTTTTTGCCTAACGCCAATCCTACCAGACAGACGGTCTTGGTTGGTTGAGTATGCGCTCTCTCTACACACGATCTCTCAGGGGAGCTGTGAGAGACCCGGAATCGTTGGAGTGCGAGGAGGCTTAAGACCCTTTCACACCAAACGAATAGGGATAGGTACATTCTCAAATTGAATACATATTCTGAGCCCATATGTATTATATATGTATGGGCATAAACCCGCTGACTGCTATTGCAGAGGCAACCCAGTTCCCCAAGAACTGGGATATCTATTGGACACTACGAACTCACCCTAATGAGTTCTCTATCACTCAGGCTTGCAAGGCAATGTGCGAGGCTGGGTATCAAGGTTGGACAGAACTCCTCTACCTCAACCCCTCAATAATCAAGGGGCTTCGTAAGTTGGAGATGCTGTGCCTAGCATTAGAGTGCTGTGAGCCTGCCCCATGCAAGTGCCCGAGGTGCTTGTAATGGAACACTCACCTACCTACTACCGTATCCGTAGCGTAGTGAGGGTACTAGCCCGCCTAGTACCTATCGCTATCGCTCTAGGGGCATTAGCAATAGCCCTAATCCTTACCGCCGATAATCGCCCATCTTGCCCCGTTACCATCGTGTCCCCTTCACGATGGGAATGGACAGATAGCACTATGGCAATATCACCCCTAGACCTCACCGAGTGTGTAGCCCCTGCTTATATGGTGCTTCACCCCGATGGCACATGGAGTTGGATAGGGTAGATACAACCCCCAAGATGAGGGCAGGTACTTCGGTACCTGCCCTTTTTCTTTGTCTTTATTTATACAGCTGAAATCGTTGGAGTGCAGGGGATCTTAAGTCCCCTTTCACACCAAACGAACAGCGTAAGGGTTAGTAGATAAATTGAATACATATTCTGAAGTCATATGTATTATGTATGTATGGAAGCAGTGAACAAATGAACTGCGGAAAGGTAACATTGGAACCACTACTTGAACCCTGCGAGCCCGTTCAGATACTTAGTCTGAATGTGTTTGCGAGCACACTCAACACCTTCGTGGAGATATTCACTAAGGCATTCGTCAAGGTCATGATTCAGTCTGACCACGACTCAGGAGACAATTACATGTTCTTCCTAGAACAAGCCCGCTCAACGGGTGAGACACTCCTAGACGCTACTCAGGCGGTCATTAGAACAGTGACTCGTGACGATAGCGAGACAGTCACAAAGGCTACCTACTATGAGACATTGTTCACCATTCAGGAAACATTGCTACCAGCCGTGAGAGCGGTTGAAGTATTGTTAGGTGAGCATATGCAAGTGGAGGGTCACCTTTACTCACAGGCAATCGTTGAGTTCCTAGCCTTCGCTTAGGCACACACTCCGAAAAGGGAGGGGGTCGCAAGACCTCCTCCTTTTTTTTTGCCCTACACCACTCTGACTAACGGTACCTATCCGGGTAAATTGAGTACATGGTCTCATGGTATTGGATCTGGTCTGGTGTGCGAGGGAGCTTCAGCTCCCTTAAGCACCAGCCAAACTGGGTCGGTTATTATCCCATATTGAATACATATTCCGAACCCATTCCTATTATGTATGTATGGCAACAAGCACAGGTGACCGCAAAGCGGAACCGACAACCAGCACCAATAAAAAGGTGAACCTAAATAGCATAAAGGCTAACCTCGTCAAGCGAGGAAAGCCCCCCTATGAGAACCCAGTCCTAGCGACTGATATTCTCTCACTTGACCCCACAGTAGAGGGCGACGCTTTCTACTGGTCAGAGGCTACTGTGAACCTCACAGCGCCACAGGACAAGGTTCAGGCAGAGAAAATGAAGTACCGTAATCGTGCCCTCAGCGTTGCTGAGAAGTGCGGTATCGTTATCGCTATCAACTGGCAAGATGACGGGCAGATGATTATCTCGCTCGGCTCTGCACAATAATATCCCCCCAATAAAAAAGTCGGAAGGCTTTTTATGGCTCGCCCTTCGGGGCGGGCTTTTTTTTTATCCAAAATCGCTGGTGTTCGGGTCGTGGCTAAAGCCACTTGAACACCAGCTTCTCGCATACAGGCTATCCTTCAAATTTAACATATGTTTTCAATACATAATACAAAGTACGGTAAGAGACCCCTTTCCTATCCAAATTGTGGCGGGCGTGCGGGGAGCTTCAGCTAACTTCGTGCGCCCGCCGTTCAGGGTCTAATGTATGGGTTTATTTAATACATATTATGAGCCCATTCGTATTATATAGATGTGGCTACAACAACCATGCCGAGCGATAACGCAGGCGACCCGACCAAAAAGGTAAATCGTAAGATTAACCTTTCCGAAATCCAAGCCAAATTGGTTAAGCGTGGGAAACCCCCATACGAAAATCCAGTATTGGCAACGGATATATTATCACTAGACCCCAATGAAATTGGTGACGCATTCATTTGGTCTGAGGCTACGGTAAACCTTAATCAGGAACAAACCAAAGTCCAAGCCCAAAAAATGAAATTCCGCAATCGTGCGGAAAGTGTTTCCGAGAAATTGGGAATTGAAATCCAAATCAATTGGTTGGATGATGGTCAAATGGTAATCTCTCGTAAGGCGAATGCTTAACGAAAGTTAAATCAAAATCGAAAGGATTTTGGAAAGGATACCCGAAAGGGTATCCTTTTTTTTTGTCTAAAATGGCGGGTGTGCTGGGCGATGCTAAAGCATCTTGCACACCCGTTAGATTTCAATTTACCTTTACTATTAATTTAACATATTCTCCAAACGATACCTATACGGTAAGGGACTATTTTAACTTTCAAATTATGGTTGGGGTACCATAAACGCTTCAGCGTTTTGGACACCAATTAAATTTAACTTTAATTTTCTCATTAATTTAATGAATTTACTAATCATGATGAATCTTTCCTTTATTAAGTTTAAATTTCTATTTCAATTTAAGATAAGGGTAAGGGATCAGTATCCCTTTCAAATTATGAGGTCTGAGGAGTTAGGCGGGGCTAACGGTTTATCTATTCCCCTAAGAGTATCTCCCCCTATATGGGTGATTAACCAATTCAAATTACAACCCCGTAACTTTCACATTATCAATGCCGGCATTTGGGATATCTACTATCACATTCTCTACCACATTCTCTAACACATTAACTATCGGGGTATATACCTTCAAATATTCTTATTTACTTTATCTCTAGGGAAATAGATACCGTAAGGAGCACTTACCCATTCTCAAATTATGAGTGTTTCCCGCAAAGTTCCGGGTTAGGTAGTCTTCTACCTTCTAGATAGGGATAGAGGCAGCTATAGATAGAACAAAGCCGGCGAATATGCTTGCAGCTCATCAATGTAGGCTGTTTTTCTTTAACTTTAACCTTAAATTTAGTACATATCTCAAGTTATCCACAACATACGAACAAATGTTCGTTGTTTTGACACAAAATAGTATGTTTTTGATCAATAATTGCACATAATCATCGATTATTCTTTACTTTATGCTGATTTTAGGCACAAAAAAAAGCCCTAAAGATAAGATTTAACTTACCTCTAAGGCTTTTAATTGCTATGTTACTAACTACTAATTAGTATATATTTGCGCCATATTGAGCGCTTACTACATGCTCTCTACTACACGGTGTCTAGTTTTATAGCTTATCCACAATGTAATCCACAGATATGTGTATAGACCTGTGTATGTCGAAGACATCTCTTCTTCTATCAATAAGTGTTCAGAATAGAAATAGAATCAGTTAATAGAACTCTTATACGATCCTTATCTAGATTCCCTATCTCTTTAGACTCTTCTATCTTTAGAATCATCTCTACAAGAACCCCGATATATTCATGTATACTTTCTCCATAGAAATATTCCCGCCGATCACTTGGATCAATCTTCTTCTTTATCATCTCAGAACAATCCCTTCATCTTTTCAATTACATCTAGGGTTAAGAATATAAATCCAAAACCCGCCAAGAATACAAATAAGGCATCCCCTAGATCATTCTTTTTCTTTACCGGCTGAATAACTGTATAAACTGCATATAGCAATATCATTGCCAAAAAGTCTATTAGTATCATATTTCGCCACCTTCCGATTCCAATTCCCAAATCCTTCTTAATCCGGTTTTTCTATCCTGTTCTGATACAGATCCACATTCACATAAGAAATAGCCCGGAACATCCGAACATTTCCAATAATGAAAATGGGTAGTATTAATAGCTTCTTTTGCTTGGGTCATAAATGACCTCACTTTCTTCTTTTGGCTCACAATAATGTCCACCATAATTCATTTCCTCTATAGTTAGCGTTACGCCACATTCTTCACATTCATAATAAGTCATGATTCCTCCTCGAAATCCATTGTTTCTTCATATTCCATAAGGATATCTCTAGCCCCCTCAATATAGTCATAAATAAGGTTGTAATCACCCATCGGCAATTCAACCCCTTTATTCTCTAGCTCTTGGATTAGGCTATGAACAAACTCAATCTGTTCAATTGATGTTGATACATCCCTATCTATCTTGTAGTCTTTTGTCATTTTCCATTCCATAACTAGCCCCATAGTCCAAACCTTACTTTAAGCCATAGGAATCTAGCTCTTTTGGCTTTTTCCCGCTTTCTATAAAGCTTTACCATTTGGTCAGCTATTACCTCGGTGATATGGTTATACCTAGCGATATATTCATCGTCACCAAGTATGTGAACAACCCTCTCTGATTCTACTAGGGCTTCCCCTAAGATTTCGAGATCAAGAGAGTTTACTTTTATCTTAACAACCGGGTCTTTCTTCATTTTAGTCTCCTTTGACAAATTTATAAATTACAAACATAGCCAATGCTATGATTCCGTAATAGGTTAATACTCTCATTAAAGCTCCTTCCAGCTTTACTTCAAAGCCCCTTCAGAGGCTCTGTAACAGGTTATAAAAGGAGAGGTATACGATTTACGCATACCTCTCCTTTCTTTATATAATCCTTATGATAATTATCCTATCGTGTTAGGACAATTAATCTTAAGTTTATGAGCTAACTTTCTCTGTTAAAGAGATAGCAATATGGCTTCCATCAACTACACCAAAAAACATTCCCGGTCCATTACCTTCTTCATCACAAGAAGGATAAAGAATAGATCCATCAGATAGTACGAAACAAGTTGGGTTCACGCTTTCATAATGTCTACGCTCCCAACCTTCTTCCAACATTTCTTTATCAGTCATGGTTCTGACTGTTGTAATCATTTGACCACATGGAAATTCTGTTGTTGTCTTTAAGTTCTTTGTTTTGCTCATTTATAGGTTTCTTTCTTAATTAGTTGTTTGAGTAGTAGTTCTTCGGAATAAACTCGTTCATAATTGGATGTATCCATCTCGCCATCAACAACTTTATAAGCCGTTGCTGTAATGGATCCATCTATAACATAGAAGTTAATATCAATATTATCTGAAAATGCATGCCATTCATCATGTTCATCCTGATACTTGTTTTCCAATGGCATTGCTGCAATATATCCTCTAGCAAACTGTTTAAGTTCAAGAGAGTTTCTGAAGATACTAAGGGTTTGTAAATCCATTATTATGCCTCCACCTTTGGGATACAGGTACGCTTACAGTATGTTTTTCCATCATGTTCATAAAGAATCCCTTTAAATAGATTACTATTACAAGTAGGACATACGAAAGGATTTGACCCCTTAACTAGACTAAGATATCTGATAGCCTTTCCGGGCTGTACTGTTACCTTTTCTTTCTGTGTAGCTGAATTAACTTTAGCTGGTTTCTTACCCGCCATTATACTGTCTCCATTTCTTTATTGAGATCTTTGATTAAGGAATCAAATTCCATCTTCAAAACTGTTACCATTGCTTTTGTTTGAGCAAAGGTAGGTCGGTCTGTTTCTGCTTTATATCTTGGCTTAGAGAATCGCTTGCACCAATTTGTTGTTGTTTCATCGGAAACATTCATGCCCAAACCAACATGCTTTAGGATAATTTCTGGTGTTAAATATACTTCTTCATATCCAGCACCTTCTCTGTAGATAGAATACAAAGTGAAGCCTTCATATTTCTCATACATTTTCCATCTTGCATACCAATCAGAAGCGTTTTTCTCTGTAATACTTCCAAGTCCAAGAGCCATTGAACCAAAGATTAAAGCTTTTGTTTCAGCATTTACATCCTCATATTCTTCCGGGGTTCCTTTATGATACTTTACCCAAAGCTCGTCTGGGTTTTGTTTAAAGTATTCTACTTTTTGTGTTGACCAATTTAATGACATTTTATTTTCTTTCTCTAGTGTTCGTTTTCTTCTGGTTCAAAAAAGAAATCTCTATTTCGGATTGCTCCGTCAATAAACATTTCTTCTGCTATATCTGAAGCTTGTGTTTCATCTAATGCTTCAACATCTACTGATGTCCATATTGTTACTCTATACTTTTTCATTATATTCCCTGTGTTCATATGCGTAATCCATTCCGCAATCTGTACATTTATAATAATTGAGGTCGCCAATTTTGCCTAATGGCACAGCTTGTCCTTCGCATTTTGTGCAAAGAATACCCCACTCAAATGGTTCATTATTACTCATACTCTTATCATTCTAAAGAACTCAATAATATCTTCAGGGATATCTGTTTCGTTTCCTTCATCATCTACTTGACCAAAGAACAATGCATTACCTACAATACAATCTCCTAATAAAATCCTCTGTCCTGAGTTATACCAAAACTGAGTAACAATCTCATTTACTGGCAAACCAATCATCTTCCCTTCTTCGTGAATATATGCAAAGAAATGTGGATTATCAGGACCAAAGTTTACAACTTCAATCCAGCCTCCCAAATAGCTTTGTATTGTTTCTAGAGTAAAGTCCTCATCAAGGACTTCGATTTCATTTTGTGGTGTTACTAACATTGCTTTCATTTATATTCTCCTTTTGTAATGTATTCTTTTACTAGCTTAATCATTTCATCAAGATTTCCTTCAATGATACCTAAATCATCATAAGTCTCATGCCCTGCCACTTCATCATAATTATTAGTAATGTCATAGGCTGCAAACCAAGGTTCATCATCATAATTATCATGATCTATTCTTATTAAGTCAAGGTCTGTTTTGATACCATTTTCTAATAAGTCCCAAAAATCTTTAAGAATGTTGTCTTTATATCTAATTGTCATTTCACCATCACAAGAGATTAATACTTTTCTTTTGTTCCCAGTTATAAAACAAACTGGGCTGTGATGATATCCTTCACAATAGAAAACATCTGTTCTTTGGTCTGGTTCATTCTCTGTTAGCCATTCAATATCAAATTTCATTAGTAAAGTCCTAACTCTTCTCTTTGTTCTTCTGTAATCATTGTTAAAACTGTATTACTCCCCATTGGGGCATCATGATGAGATAATGAATATTCAATGCGATCATTGAATACTTTACCTTTTATATTCCAATCACTTCTGACTGTCATAAGTTGCAATAAAGCTTCTGCATCTTTTGCTTTACCATATCCTCCATGATTACCATCCCATAATTTAAGATTAGATACTTTCCACCAATATGTTTCATTAACTTCAAATAATCCTGAAGTAATGTTTGTGAAATCTTCTAATGCCATTTCCCAACATATGCCATCACATTCTGTTTGCAATGCTTCAATCATAATGAAGTCATCACTCTCCATACAACTGCATAGATTACTAAATCCGAATTCATATACTTGTTCAGTTTCCATTATTTCCTTCTTTCAAATGCCATACTGCTGAGATACGATTTAGGAATTGAAGTCCATCATTCATAATCTCATCAACCTTTTCTTGCTTAACATTCCAGATACCATCTCCAAGGTATCCGCTTTCCCATTCTCCATCTTCTTCATTCCAAATTGTTCCAGTATCAAACCTAATTGATTCTGTATCAACATCATGGATCCACTCTTTTGTTTCTTCGTCAAAATAAATGACATAATAATGTTGAGCCATTTTTAATCAACCCTTTCTATAGTTGTATGGAAACCCTCTACTGTTTCAATACCGTAATGAATTTCTCCCCAGCCTAAAATACTGGTATCTCCATTGCCTAGCATTGCTTCATAGATAATGTCTTGAGCTTCAATTTCATTAACTGCCTGAACAAAGTATGTTCCGGTTGCTGTTACTGTGTATGTTTTAAGCACTGTATTCCTCTACTGGTTCGTTTATGTAGATTTCAACCCATTCCCCATCTAATGGGAGATTATAATCTTTATGTTCAAAGACGGTTGCAGTTGATTTATGACCCCAACCATCTTCATTATTCCAATATTCACTAGCCTCATCAGTCCAGTGATTTTTAATTGCAAGTTTTGGTGTATCAATTCTGTGAATTGTATATTTAACTAACATTTTTGTTTTCCTTGTCCACACCCGTAATTTGAGTGATTAGTTTTAGTTTTTGTATTCAAAGGTTTTTCAATGCATGAGTGATTTTTGTACCATAATTCTACATGTCGCCATTTAGCCCAACGCATAGATTTTTTATTACATAAAGAACACATTCCTCTCATGTTTTGCGAAACGCTTATATCCTTAAGTGATGTTGCCATATTTAACAGTAATTCTTATCAATTATAGATTGAACAATATCTTCATCTTGGATTTTGGTAATCGGTATGCGTTCAGCATGATTATGTAATACACAGCATTCTGATTCTGCATACCAACGCACAACATTCTCTATAGTAACATTAACATTTTGTTTAACTAACATCAGTACTCTTCTCCGTTCTCATCTGTGAAAATAAGATCATTTATATATCCTTGATGACCCCAGCCACAGCTAAAGTCATCCTTTGCATAAAGATATATTCTGTCCATAATTTCTTCCAAAGTTACTTCTCCATTATCTGCAACAATCTGCTGTCTAATACCTTCAACATCATATGTAATAACTTTCATTACATTGATTCGTTGAGGGAACTCTTCTTCATTATTTTCCATTAGTCTTTGCTTTCTTCTTCTTTGGCTCATAGCCACGGATTTCCATAATTTCAGCTCTAGTGAATGCATAGTCAGATGGACTGACTTTAAGTTTATTTGCATACCGGCTTCTCTGATTTACTGTCTCTTCGTTATTCATTGTTATTCCTCTGTTTTAATCTTTCTTACTTCATAATCCCCATACTTATCAAAGTCACTGTTTAGTCGAGATAATTCAACTTCCCATTGTTCAGGATAAGTTCCATCATGAATTGATTGTAATTTCTTTAACAATTGAAGCGAACTATCTGTCATCTTCCAGACAGGATTGGATTTAACAACAGCATCCCAAACCCATTCATCAGGTTCAATTGTTTTCCCTTCCATTCCATAAGAATAAAAATCATCTAGAATAAGACAACCAACTGCACACTTTGATTCAGGATTTGCCTCAGTCAAAAGATCAAGAAAGACTTGATCTTTATCTGCTTCCCATTCGATTTCTTCTTCTTCAACAATCTCGCCAGCTTTAACCTTCAATTCCTCAATCTTTGCTTCGGAATATCCTCGGTACATACACTCTAAATTGTCTGCTATTGATTTTTCATTTTGTGTGAGCAAATGGTTTCTAACGAACTCAAAAGCTTCACGGTCATTTGTGATTAATGTCATTGTTTAATTTCCTTTTTCTTGAATAGGTGATCTATTTTTTCTTCCCATGCATCGATGGATTTCTGTCTATCTTCTTCTTTGTAATAGTTTTTAAGATTAACCATATTGAACACTGCTAGTTTCAGTGTTTCAATATCGTCATCAGTCCAGTCTCTACTTTTAGCAAAGGCTTTAATTTCTCTCATTGATTGCTCTCCGGCTTTCCATACGGAATAATCATCTGAGTAGTTGTAATACCAATCTACTCTTGCAACCCGATTAAGGATCTCTTGTGCTTCTGTTGAATTCATTTTTTCATCTCCTGTGCTTCATAAAAATCAAACTCTTGATAGATATCATCTGGCTCATCAAATTCACCACTCAAGAATCCTTCTTCTAATTTTTCAATTGCTTCTTTTTCTGTTTCAGCTTCAACATCATACATTTCTGCATAATGATAAAACCTAGTTACTATGAATAACTTCTTCATTGTTTACTACTTTCTCTATAATTCTATAAACCATATTGTGTTCTTCACAATCTTCTAATTCAAAATCTCTATATTCATAAGGATCATCTTGCATTACCTCTATTGCTTGTTCTTCGCTTTCTGCTTCAACATTGTAAGTCAATGTATAGTTGTATAATTCGTATATCTTGTACTTAGTCATAATGTTTCCTTTCTATAAACAAAATCCGCTGCAATTTGGGAAACCACAGGCTGGGCAATAACCCTCTTCTTCATCTTCATCATTATCTTCCGATTCATACTCATCATCCTCCTCTTCATAATTGTCCATCGCTGCTTCAAAATAAGCATCATTACTCATTTAATCTCTCCTATATTCTGATACTGGCATTAATCTATAACCAGCACTCTTATCTTGTGATTTATGCCATTCATCCCATTTAAAGTCATAACCAGCTTTCTCAATGATTTGGATAACTTCATCCATACATTCACCATCTGTATAATCTTCTCCGGGTCTTTGAATTGCTTCAATGATTAGCTCTACCATTTTACTTTTTCTCATTGGTTTCTACTCCTCTACTAATTGCAAGTGTCGCAAATGTTGTTGATAATTGTGCATGAATTTGTGCTTCAATAAAAGGGAAAGGAGTCGTATTAAAAAATCTTCCCTCTACTGGTTTCATTGAAAGCATTAGCTGACTTGCACATTCAGCATGGAAAATGGATAAGGCTTCGTAGTTTTCTGTCTCAATGTAATGATCTTGTACTTCAATATCATCAACTGACCAGCTCATATTTGTTCTCATGTTATTTCTTTCTATTAGAATTGTCTGTTATCAAAATTGTCTTTTGGATTAAATGTAAGTGTGAAGCTTCCATTCTCTTCATCTGGTAATTCAAGTGATTCAATGTTCAACCACCAATCTGCTTTTTCATCTCTAATAACTATTTGAATGTCATCATCCATTTCGTTGAGAATAGCTTTCAGATCTTTTACCATGATTGTTGGCTTGTATGTTTTAGATTCCGGAAAGAAGTTCTCTTTAAGAGTTTCAATCCATAAATCATATTCACAAATCCATTCATCAAATGACCCAACAAATGGATAATTCTCCGCTGTCTTTTCATTATCTTCAGCTGATATTTGATCATAAGCAAGAAGTATATTAAAAAGAAATTTTCTTGCTCCTATTGCCATATCAATAAAGTTTTGCTTTGCTGCCTTATTGTCCATTACTGTTTCCTTTAGCTTTACGCCATCTTGTTTAGGTTTATTTTTCGGATAAATTGAGTATGCGCTCAAATCTATGTGCCTTTCTTTACTTGTTTTTGGGTATAGAAAAAGAGATTAAGTGTAGTCAGTAATGCCAATTAACAACCTATACTTAATCTCTTAGTGCTTCCATTAGGATTCGAACCTAAAATAACGGATTAGAAGTCCGTAGTTATATCCCTTTAACTATAGAAGCTGAAGGACATATTGATTGAATTTATTCACACATATGTCAGGCATGAGGTTTTGCGGTATCAATCAACCGCTCTTTATCGCTTACTTATGCGAGATGTTTATACTTCTCGTATTCAGCGATGAGATACTTCCTGTATTTACTCATAAACTTATTATAAACAGAATCAGTATGTGAACCATAATATCCATCTACTGGTACTGCACCAATAATTTTCTGAAGGTTACTAACAAGAGAACCTCTTTCACCAAGATGATATTGGTGAAGTAATGTTTTCGCAGGGAATTTTTTAAACAACACAGGATTTCCAACATTCTTTTTACATCCCCATCCGCCAAAGCCTACTGGTTCTCTAAAGAATGGTTTATTATTCTGTCTATCTTCAAATGTTCTGAACTCTTTTTTGGTTTGATATCCCTGAGTTGAGATCCTGTTTGCAATAATAATTTGTTCATCTATTGTTGCAAGTTCTGGTTTAGATGCGAAATCTCTTCCGCCATATCCAATCCAAGTTTGTTTATAAATACCTAAACCACCTGACCATTGACCTTTATCTTTCCAATCGCCTCCGGTTTCACATTGAGCCATTCTATGCCAATATAAATCCAAAGCTCTTGGCTTTCCAAGTTCACTGAAAGTTAGTTGAGGTATTTCCGTAGTAACTATATTAACTTTTGCCGAGGCATTAGTTGCTAGAGTTCCTGTAATTAATGCTGTACATAACAGCATGGTTTTTATTTTATTTTTAGTTTTCATTTTCGCTCCTTAAAACTTTTGGTTTTACGGAAAATCGATTGTATCTACAAACACATCAATTAACCGTATTAGCGTATTGCTAAGGTTGCGAAACAAGATTACTGCAAATGTTATAATGCTACTTGTTCCACAAATTTTATGTCAATCTACATCACCTCCTTAAAAGTAATCTATCTATTATACCTTATAGGTAATAACAGTCACAATCGAACTAATTATTCTCAGACACAGCAAGGGTTTTATCTTTTGCTGACTGTTCTTGTAAGTTCTTGCGCCACTCTATCATATGTAAATCAGATGAACTTGGTTTACCAAACTCATAGACTTCTTCATCAACCTCATTGTATTTAATAACAACATCAGCGCTTTGGTGAATCATTTTACCATCTTTAAAGATGTATCTATAATAGTCTTCACTTTCCTCACCTTTCATGTTAATAAAACTTCCATCTTTTATGAATCCGGCAAAGCAGCTAAAGAAGTAGTCTTCATTACCAGATTTATCATAATAACTAAGGCTGACTAGATTTCCATCATCATCTAATGTGAAGTCCATACCCAATGCTTGAAGAATTGATTTCATATCCGAGTAGATTTCTGGATAGTTGTATTCCATCCATGAAAACCATTTATTCCTTGGATAACGATCACCTTCAATTGCATCAGTATTAGCACCAAAAGAACCTCCACGCTTTAATTCATGGAAGTCATTTAGTTCACACATTTTCTTGTAAACATCGTCAAAGTATTTTTTATCAAGGAAGATGTTTACATCTTCCGTTCCAATGTAGTATCCCATATTGTTTTATCTTTCTATTGTTCTGGATCTTTAAACATTTCACGAATAAGTTTATTCGCATATTCTGGTCTATTACCTAACATCTTGGCTAACTTAAGTCTGTTGATGTTGTAATAATCTGTGTATTCTTTAATCATTTCTTCCTTTTCGATATCTCTTTCTTCTGCCAACATTTGTATCATCATAAACATATGAACCATTGAACCAAAGATAACTCCCGGCATAAATGCTGGATTATCTTTTGCGTCTGATTGATAAGAGTCCATCAATTGAGATAGATTATCTTGACTGTTATCTGATACATGGGCATTGAATATCTGCAAAGCAAAGTCTGTGAATAAGTTATCCCTGTGTTCTTGAAATGGGTTAATTCTCATTTATCTGCAGTGCTCATTTTAGCTTTCCAAGTAGAAAGAAGAACACATCCGATTTAGCATCGTCATTAAGCTTCAAAAGGAAGAACTTGTTTGCTTCCTCAATTAGCTTTACTTTGAACTCCATATCTGTTGAGAAAATCTCTAACAAGAATGTAATTGATTCACACCATTTATAGAGTTCATTATCCTCAATATACTTTGTCCAAGTTGTTAATATAGGTTCTAAATTTGCCATAATAATTCTCATGTCCTTTCTTGTGAACTGTTGTGTGACAATTGTTGCAAAGTAATATCAAATTCATCAAATCATCTGAACCACTTTCTGACACAGGAACGATGTGATGAATCTCTCTTTCTTTTTCTTTAATAAGGTCTAGGCATAACTTGCAGTTATCCCCATCTCTTTGGTATACCTTTTGTTTTAAATCAATTGGAACTCCATGCCGGAATTTACCATTCTTGATTTTCTTCTGTTGTCTTTTATAATTTGCGTTGGTTACTTTTTGATCAATTACCTGAATACAGTCTTGATTTCCACAGCATCGCTTTCTACGATAAACTTCAGTTTTATCCGAACTAAACCTTTCTAGACAACCAGCACAAAGGATAATTCTATCCTTCACCATCTTTTTCTTCCTTATAGATAATCTTGACTTCGCCATTAGCTTCAAGACGACCAAATACTTCTTCATAATTAACAACATCTTCTGGTGTTTTACCATCAGCTAATAGTTGTGCAAAGTATCCAAAATTCTTTGTAATCTCCCTGTATGTTAATGAGTTGGGATTATAAAAGTATTCCTTTACTAATCCCGGATCCTTTTGTTTTGTTGAATACTCAAAGATTCTAGCAAACCAATTGTCTGGTTTGAAACCAAACATTCTTTCACAGATTCTATTTGCCTTAGACATAGCTTCCTGAACAGTAGATACATCTTCTACTTTTACAGGATAACGATATTCAACAATAAAATAGTTTTCAAACTTTGGCATTATCTATGCACCTCCACCTAGCATAAGGGCAAACATAAACCCCAATGTTATTATTGCTAATACGGGAAATGCTACAAATACCAATATGATAATCATAGCCCATGTTAATTTACCCATTATCCAATCTCCTTTACAATCTCAAATTCTCCATTAATAGGGACATACAAATACTTACCTGATTTATCAATAAAACAGGTCCCTGATTTCTCAATTGCTGTTTCACTACATTGAATAATGAAATTCAATCCTCCAATGCCAAGGATTGTTTTATCAAGGACTTCGGAGTATTCTGAATTATAGTTAAGATTTGACATTGATGACATCTTGGAAATAGCAATATAAGCTCCACCAAACTTCTTCTCAAGGACATTTTGTTCATAGTTTTCAACCATCAATCTACCAATTCTTGTGTCTGCGATATTCCTGAACTCTCGCCCAATCATATCTGATGAATCACCGACATTAGTGCTGTAATGATCAAATTCATGAATTACGGTGCCAACAAGTTCCTGTATCGTTCCATTCTTAGCGTGATATTTCTCAATGACAATACGCTTTTTATTATCACCAGTACTCACGCACATTCCCAATACGCCTTCTTTTTTACTTTCAAACACGCCAATTTCACTCTGTAAAGGAACTAGACCGCTCTCAAAATATGATGCTATTTCAATTGCTTCAAGCAAACGAGGATACTCACTAATATCATCATCAATTTCATAATCAACTTGATCACCAAGAATGTCAAATATTGTTTTTATTTCCATCGCTAGGAATAGATTATAAGCAGATTTATTTGAAACAACTACTGGGGTATAACCACGATTAATAACACCCATACGGAATGAATCATTATTTTGATCATTTGTAAGCATGATTGCTTTATCAGTATAAAGTTTATTCCAAACACCTTGCCAAGAAGCGATTTCTCTTGTGAAATATTTAAAGTTCTGATTTGACAAACGACTTAGTTCCCAAATTCCAGAATCCTCTGATTTAGCTTCAATGAATTCAGTCATGTATTCTTCAATAACATCGAGGTTGCTAACTCCAGCAATCATTTTAGCTACTTTATAATCAAGATCCCATAAAGACTTAATGGTTCGTTCTTCGTTTAGCTCAAGATCATCAAATTGATAATCAAATACAGATGTTGATTGATCATCTTGTTTTACAAGAACATTCAAAGTATAAAACCTAGCCCCTGAACCAATCTTATCAAGAATCTTTCCATTGCTATTTTCACAGGCAACTTCACGATTTACAGAGAAGTATTCATCATAGTTATTGATTACCTTCATCAATTCCGTAGAAGCTGTGATATATACAGAGAATACACCATCACGAGGTTTAAGTTTTTCCATTGATTCCGGATTATCTGTATCAACAGTTACAACAAAAATGTTATACCATCCATCTTCAGTCATCTTTGCTTCATCCATTGCATTAGCAATAGGTTCACGCAAGATTTGGAATGGTTCTTCCCATGACATTACTCCTGCATCAACAGTAAAAGATGAAGATTTAATATAGTCTCCATACTTATAAGCAACACATTCGATACCATCTTCTTCTTGAATAATGTATTCAAGAGTAAATGGACCACTGTTATCGTTTCCAGTAAAGAACCATTCAAGTCCTTCTCTTAGTGCAGCAATTGGTGCATATTTAATTCCAGAACCAAATTGACCAATAGTCTTAGCGTCATTCCTCTTAGTAGAAAAACCTAGCTTTTCTAAAGAGATACGACTTACGGTTTCGGCTTTGTTTGAGATTACAATATAATCTTTTAGCATTTTATTTTCCTTTGTAGAAAGAGGGGGGAATTGCTTCCCCCCTCTGATTTGTATTTTTGTTTAGTAACCGATATCGTTTTCACGAGTCCACGGTGTAACTTCTGGGATAACAACAGCATTAGTCTGTGTAATTAGTTGTTGAGCTTCTTCATACTTGATATGGGCTGCATAACGCTCAAGTTCAGCTTTAAAACTATCAAACATAAGAGGCTTGAGTTCCTCTTTAACAGATTCTCTAATTTCCTCCATCATTTGCTTCTTCTCAAGCCTGCTCAATGCTTTTGCAATATGCTCAACAAAGTCTTCATCTTTTAGTAAAAGATAACGAACTGCATCTTCAATTGCACCAGTAAAAGCTTGACCAGTACTACAACTTGCTATTGGGCTATAGTTTTCAAGAAGGCTTCTGGCTTCACTTTCGGCATCAAAATCGATATCATCAGAATCGATATAGTCTTTAAAGTTAATATCTGAAAGAGCATCAGGTAACGCATTAGACACTTTGTCATCAATATCTAAGTTGTAATCAATCCATTGCTCAATGATTCCATCAAAATCATATGCCTCAATACGATTATCAACAACCTCAGTCATATTCATATGATCTTGGATATCAATACTTCCAACTATTTTCTCAGCAAGCTTTTCGAGAGCTTCCTCATCTATTCCCATTGTTACATTTATATTTTCCATTTTATTTATCTTTCTGTTTCTACTATTTGTGCTGCAAAGTCCCAAAGATATGAATTCTCTGAGATCTTTCTTTCTGCGTGGTCAAACCAATCTGCATAATGGTATTCCATTCCTAGAATATAACCTTCATTATCGGTTTTAACTTCAATCCAATCTGCTGGACCTCCACCTGATAAAACAATTTTAATTACTTTATAGGATTCAATACCAGCAGGGAATTCACTGATTTCCCTTAATGCTTCCTCTACCTTTTCGGCATCAGATTCATTATCTCCAATAATGTCATTTAGTTTTTCTAAATACTCATTACGGTCTTGCATTTGTGAATCAACTAATTGTTCACATGTTTTATTTTCAGTCTTCACTGTTTTCTTCTTTCTCTTTGTTGTTGTTTATTGATTTAGTAATGAATACTGGGACATGTAATATATCCCGGACATCTTTGTTTGTTATTTTACCTTCAAAATTAAGATTCATATCATCAGACATTATTACCCTCCACGAATATTGTATTTTTGAATGCATCTTTTACTTGCAATACTGTTTTATTAACCATTGCTTCTGCTTGTGCTTTTGTTATCTCGTTGGTTTTCAAATGATTTCGGATTGATGCTCTTTCTTTTGAAGAAAAAGAACCCCAAACCCCAAACCTTTCATCATTGTTAATTGAATACTGTAAGCAATCAGCAACAACAGGACAGCTTTTACAAAATGTTTTTGCTTTGGCTATGATCTTTTTTGTTTCTGCTGTATAAACAGTATCGGCATAAAATAAATGTGCTCCTTGTCCTAAACAAGCAGCTTGATCTAACCAATTAATTGTAATTGTTGACATATTAATTATCCCAGATTGGAATGTTTGGACCATCATCTATCATTGGCTTGATAACTGAATTATCATAACCGGATAGATATGTTTCTTTTTCACCATTGATTGTCATCATCATCATGCAAATATGAGAAGATAATGCACTAACAACATCCAATGATTTCTCATGGATTTCATTGGGGTTATCAATTGACATATTAATCATATGCATAATGAATGATGCACGACTTTCATGATTATCAAAATCAGTTTCTTTAATGATTCTTGCAATCGTCATCATCTGATTTAGGAAATCATGGTCTTCAATCATATAATCTGGAGCCTCCTTTCTTTCACTAGGCTTTTGTATATTGTCAAAGTCATCCATATTGAACATTTATTTAGTACCAAACTCCTGAACCTTCTCCATAATTCCCTACAAACTTTAACCACCACGCTGCATAAATCCAGTCGTCAATTAAAGTTTTCCTTTCTTCTTCTGTTTCGTAATCACTATTGGTATTAACATAATGAACCCATGATTCAGTGAAATTAATCATTACATCTGACATGTTTGAACATTCATCTTCTGATATACCATCTTCACCATCTCCATAAAATCCATCTTCATCATATGGGAAATCATCGTTATGACGCTTCATTTTAGCAAGTAGGTTATTACCATACTTACCTCTATACCAACAATCAGTTCCAAACATTCCATATACTGAACGCATGTCTTTAGTTAATAGATCACTTTCTTTTTCTCTTTTATATGGACATTGATCAGCTTTTATAGTTGCTTCACAATCAATCCGACCATCATTCATAATGGCTGTGTTTTCCTTTACGCAAGGATAAACCATTGGCATATTGTCTAATCCCATTATGAAATCAAGCTTTCCATTGCCATTGCCAATGAACCAGTTGCTTGATTAAAGTCATAAATAACTTCAGCATCATCGTCAAATTTAAGACAACTTCCAATTACTTCTTTGTTTATAATATCTACACTTACAAACAAACATACACGCCTACGGTCTGGGTGAACACTTGGCGCACCTTCAATTTCACCTTTATCATTCAAAGGTGCTGCCCAGCCAGTTGTTCTTAAGGTTACAAAATCATTAGCCAAATAACCTTCATCCTCATGAAGTTCATCAATCATTTCATAGATATCATCACCTTTAGCAAGGATCTTGCTAATAAGAATGTTGCTATCTTTGTCTTTTGTAATACCATAAGCTAATGCTTGTTTTGTATCATCTTTACCATGAAGCAAATTATAAATTGCTTCGAGTTTCTGTTGTGGTGTTTCCATTATTGTTTTTCCTTTTTGTTGTTTTGTTGTTAAATCCAGTCTAGAGAATCTTCTAGACATTTTCTTATAGTACTCATATCATCTGATTCCTGATATACAATTTCACCATTATGTACTGTTAAGGCACCATGAAATCCCATTCCACCTTCTTCATAATAAATATGAAAAGAAAGTGTTTTATATTCATCTCGGCAAAAAGCTTCAGCTAAACTTTCATCTCCGGGTGCCCAAGGGGTTGAGTATTGCATTACTACAAGTTTCTCACCTGTTTCTTCGGCTACTTTATTATCAAAATTGTATTTAGTAACAAGTTTTTCATCTGAAATATAACCATCGCTAATATCCCATTTAACTCCCCAGTTAGCAATAGACCATCCATACCAATCTTTATGACCATACTTTTCAAAGCAAAGCTTTTCAGTATCTGACCAATCCTTTTCTTCTTTGGTCATACTTGCAGGTTCGCCACTATATTCAGTTGGCATTGGGATAAGTGCATTGAAAAGACTAAGTTTATCTGGTCCAGCAGATTTAATCTTTTCCATGAATTTATCCACATCTTCAATTGGACCTTGTATTTCTAATGTGTTCATACACCAGTTAGGCATTTTTTTCTTCTTTCATTTTAGTTTTGGCTTTACGTCCGTTGATTTATCTTTATTTTTTTGTCAATTTGAGTATGTGCTGATGTTCTATGTTTACTCTCCGGCTTCACAATAACCACAGAGAATATCTGGTCCCCACCATGAGCCAATGAATTTACCATGCTTACAATATTGGCTTCTGTCTGATCTATCCCAATCATATTCATCACCGATTTCGTAATCATCACCCATAACTTCAACTCTTTCATTGACGCTTAGTGTCATTATTTCCATATACTTTTGAACTGAAATGTCTTTAAGATGAGCTTGATATTGGATATCAAGTGCTGCATCTGCTTCCATTTCTAATTGTTCATGTGTTAGCTCATCCATAATTGTATGATTCCTCTATTTTTCTTTCCCAATCCGTTGTTACACGGAATATGATTTGAGTTTGGTTTATACCAACTTGTTTTAGTACTGTAATAATTCCCTCTTCAACATCTAATAATGATCCACAATCACTACATTCCCATTGTTCCCACTTAGCGCATAATTCTTTGATTTCTTCTGACGGGTAAGTGATATTTTCACTAGTGTCAATCAGGTTGACATCTTGTGATTTACAGTTCGGACACTTATTCACTTGTATTTCCTTTTAGTTTAGAGAGCAACCAAGTTGCTAAGATAAAGTTTGGATGTTCTGAATGACTAATAACAATATTTTGGTTTAGCCATCCTAAGTCATCAAACCGAACCTTTGGTATATTCATATTTTCTAAGACACGGTGTAATTCCGCTCTTACTTCTTTTGTTTGTATTTTATTCATCAATCCTCAAATAGTTTTAATTGGTTAGGGTTTTCTTTTTCTGGAAATATTGGTCTATCAAAACCTTGTTCATCGCACCATTCATACCATTCACCCC
>ENA-OSIY01000161-OSIY01000161.1-marine-metagenome-genome-assembly--contig:-NODE-161-length-38203-cov-9.292163_pt1 | contig 38203 bp, 65 predicted proteins | sample MGYA00237884_ERZ534233 | MGnify/ENA primary metagenome ERZ534233 (study PRJEB26412, sample SAMN06343840) | marine metagenome | isolation source: estuarine water | place: USA: Columbia River Estuary... | reverse complement strand
TATTTCCTACTTGTGAAACTACTGCTCCTACCATTTGTAGTTTAGCTGCGCTCTTTTCTCCTGCTGTGGCTGATTCGTCAGCCATAGTAGTAGCCATTGATGAATAAGCATCTCCAATAGCTAAAGCACCTGCAGTTACGGCAGCAACAACTGCCCCTTCCGGTCCCAGTGCTTTGAACTGATCAATCATAGGTCCTAGCACTGCTTTTGAGGCAGATAAATTATCTTTAAACTTATCAAGACCCTCCTTTTCCTCAGGTTTATCAGCAGTAATACCCGTGCTAACTCCTAAAGAAACAGCTTCGGGACCTGCAGCACCCATAGCAGCTGAAGCTTCAGGGCTGACGGCTTCTTTAATCTTTTGTTGTAGAGTTTCAAAGTGATCTTTTGTAAATTTATATACACCTTCACCGAGAGCTTCTGCACCTGTCTCATTGGCAAACTGCGCTATTATGTCATCTTTAATTGCACTTTTTGCTGCTATAGATGCATTCTCTAAACCCTTCTTATAGTCTATCAATGCTTGCAGAGCTTCTCCTGAACTGCCAGCGTCTTGCCCTACACCCCTTGCCTCTGTTTGGGCTTGTAACTGTAGCCTTTTATCACCGTTTGCCATTACCGTCTGATCTACTAATAGCTGCCTATCTGAGTTAGCTTTTTGAAGGTTTGAAATTGTTCTAGCACTTTCTAGTGCTTTATTTGAAGCTGCTATTGCATTGTTATGTGCTGTCTCCCCTATTTTCTTTTCTTCAAGTTTAACAGCTAACTCTGCTTGGAATAACTGCGTTTTTGCGTCTAGCAAGTCGAACTCTAAACTTATCATTAAGTTTCTAAGACGGTGTTCTTCTACCAAAGCGTCAGCTCTCAGTTTTTGAGTAGCTTGCGCTGCTACCAATTCTTGTCCTTTAGAAGCGCTTTCATCTCCAGTAGCTCCCGCAGTAGCTAGTAGAGTAGCCTCTGTTCGAGCTTTAATTAAAGCCCCTAACTGACTAGTCCTTTCTTTAGTTAAGTCATTGATTTCTTTCTCATGCTGAGCCGTTTTAATTAACTCTTCATTTTCTCTTACTGTAATTCTAAAAATTTCTGTTGCATTAGCAATCTTTTGCTCGTATAAAGCTTGCTCTTGTTCGGCTTGTGCTTTAATACTAGAAAGCCTAGCATTGTCTATTCTGCTTTCCATTTCTTCTATACTATTAAGAAGGTTTTGTCTCTCTAAACCAGTTTCGTTATTAGCATCCATCTTAGCTAGCTGTGCTTTTTCTTCTGCTAATCTATTTGTTTGGTCTACTCCTAGAGCTAATTTATTAAGGTCAATAGTTGCCTGTGCCCCTTTAATTCTTTGGGCAAACATTGCTTTTTCATTTGCAATGACAGATTTAATCGTGCCTACAGACCGTCCCTGCTTATCTAACTTATTCAGCATTTTTTGTTCTGTCTGTAAGCCTTTCATTGCTTTATTATGTTTTAGAAGCTCATTTCTAGCTCCAATCAGATTATCAACATACTTCTCTAAATCTCCAGTACCTGTTAAGGTTTCAGTTCCCATCTGCTTTTGAACTTCTGCCATCAGAGTTTCTCTTTGAGCGGCTAGATTGGGATCAGTTCCTCCGGATTTCTCCATATCTGCAATAGCAGCGTCTACTTGCTGCAACTGTTTTAACATTCCTTCAGAAGCATCAATTACTCCATCAAAAGGAGTAGTAGCTTTAGTAGCAAGTTTTGTTTGTTCTTTTCTAAATTGAGAAGCAGCATCTCTAGCACCGTCAAATGCTCCTGCTATATTCATCATGGGACGTATAGCTTCTTCTACAGTAGCATTTATTTGTGCCATAGTTGCATCGGTGCCTGCCATCTGCGCTCGAACAGTCTCCATGGCAGCTATGCCTTGCTTTGAAAATGCTCCGAAAGCTCCTGAATCTGTTAATCTCGATTGAGTTTCATCTAGTACTCTTAAAAGCTCTGTAGGCGCAAGAGTTTTCATTTCAGCTTCAGCTGCTTCCATTAAGCCTTGTTGTTCAGCTATGTTCTTTTTTAAATCCTCTATCTCTCTTTTGGCTCTTCTCTTCTGTCCACCATAGCCATTTTCTGCTATCTCTTGTTGTTTTGCCAACTTCTCTTTGTTAGCAGCAATTTCATCTTGGGCAGCATTTACAGCGGCTTGCTTAGTTTTTTCATGGGCGCGCTGAACTCTATTTAGGTTACCTTTGAGTTCGCTAAGTACTCCACCTAGAGCTTTATATCCAGCCACTACATTCTCTGCAGAACCCGCTCCATTTTTATCCATATTTTCAGCAAACTTAACCCCTACTTTTTCTATATTATCAAGTTCACCAATGATCTTATCTGCTTCATCTTTTACAGGAGTTGCCTGAATAAACCTATCTTTAAAAGTATCGTACAACATCATACCGACACTAACTACAAGACCAATCGGACCGAGCATTGCCATAAAAGCGGAGCCTACTCCACGAAGCGCACCAGATAAAGCAAAAGCTCCAATTCTCATAAAGGCCATAGTTCTTGTCATACCATTGCCCGCAGCAGTAGCACCAAGAGTTTGAGAAGTAAATAATGCTATAGATCGTCCTAAAGCTCCGAACCCGCGTATAAGACTTCCTTGTCCGATCATTTGAATAGCGTTACCTGCATTCTCTTTTGCCTGTACAGTAGCATGCATCATTGCAGTTCGTATTAAATCTTCTCTTGCTTTTTTAACCTGACGCATAACCATAGCTTTCTTAACGTAAGATTTTGTAGCTTCAAAATTAGAAAGAGTCATCTTCTGTAACCCAGCCTGATGCCTTGTTATTGAAGATGAGGTACTACGAAGAGCTTTATCGTATTGTTCTTGAGTTATTTTTCCCTTAGACATAGCTTGTGCAGCCTGTATGTAGGCTTTAGGCATACCATTAGAAACATTTAATAGCTTTAGTCTGTCTGCAGATGCTTTTGCATCTAACTTAGATTGCTGAACAGTTTTAGCCCCTAGAGTAGTCATGGCGGGTAAAAGCTGTTTTGCAATTGTTGAAGCAAACATAATTATAGTGCCCACTAAAACACCTTGATTTGCTCCTAGTATTTCTACAAAAGGCTTAACTCCCTTATTTATAAGAGTCAAGAATTGTTTAGCAGTATCACCTAAGGTAGCGGCTAACTTATCGTAGGGATTTACTTCAATAGTTTCTGCTAACTCACCAAACTTTTTAGTACCCTGTTCCAAGGTAGCATTTAAAAATGCTTGACGCCTCTCGTACTGAGACAGGTCATTTACAGACTTTCCAATTGTTGCGGCATATTCCGCAGTCGCATCATCTAATCGAACCATAATACCTAATTCGTCTAAGATTTCAGGCTCTAACTTTGCAGTACCTCGAGTCAAACGGTCAAGAGCATCACCTAAGTCTCTGCCTAAAGCAACTGAAGCTCCTCGAGCAACTTTTGTTAGCCCTTCCATTTGCTCCGTACTAAAACCGGAGGACACCCCTAAAGACATTGCACGCAAAGATTGGTCGGCAGATATTGCCATACCACTTACTTCACGCAGACGTGCAGAAGCCGCAGTCAGGTTTCTACCTGCTGCAGCACCTACATCATCAAGAGCTTTAACAACACCTTCTAGTTGGGCGGCTTTCTGTAGCGCATTAAATGCAGCACTTGCAGCAAATAAGTTTGCTGCCAATGTTGCATAGGCACCTACAAGACCAGACGATCCTCCACCGATCGACTGCTGCATTTTTGAGAAGGCCTTTGTACTATTAGAAGTTGCTCCTGCAGTTCCTTTTGCGCCTTTATGGTATTTATCTTGAGCTTTTGTAGCGCCATCTAAACCTTTGCCCGCACGTTCTGCACCGCGACCTAAGTCGTTGACCTCTTTAGAAGTCTTCTTTAGATTCTTGCCTTTACCCTCAACTGTAAATATTACCTTATTAGCCATGTCCTCTCTTCGCTTTATCCATTTGAGCCTTCATCCGCTTGGATGAAATTTCTATGGCTTGAGCATCCAACCTGAGCAAGATGCTTAAAAATAAATCTTCGTCTTCTACCTTATTTATTTTCATATAGTAAGGTAAGTTAGTATAGTCTTTGCCTATATATCCAATATCTGCTTGAACTCGATCTCCCAAGCTATTAAAGGTTTCTATCGCTTCAATAACTATATCTGGGAAATCTTCATAGTCCGGAGGCATTTCCTCCATGCTAGGCTTTTGGCCTAGCTGTTCCATCATATCAAGATACCGATCCTTCGTCATCTTTACTTCGCTGTTTTTTTGCCACTTTTCCAGTCGATCCCACAGAAGGTTCTTCTGCTCCGCCGCGAAAATTGGCAAGGTCAAAGACTACCTCGTTTACCCAATTATCAAATTCAGTAGAGTTAGAAACTAGAGAGTGGGCGTTCTCAAAGTTATATTCTAGCTCATCTTCTGGATTACTGTCTCCAAGCTCTACTAATAATAAGTCTTCTAGAAACTTTAGTTTGAACCCTTTCCAGTTTTTGATGGTTGCTTTTGTAAATTCAGTTACAAATTTCTCATCATCCAACTCTTCTTCTGCTTGTCGTGTCTTTCTATCAAATCTAGTTTTTAGACACTTCTTTCTTAAATTTACTAACTCTTTACGTGATAGATTTGCGACTTCCACCTCAAATCCTTCACAACCTGGAAACTCAATCCAAGCAAGTTTAGTATCTACTAATAGTTCTGCTAATTTCATTCTGATCTCCTAATAAGTGAATGAACTGTTTAAATTTGATGGGTGTCCCATCATTCTATAGTCGTAAGCCTGCGAATAAATCTCCGTAGGTGTTACTCTATTCGTAAAAGAGCAAGGACTTAACTGCGCGTCTAGTTGAAAATTGTTTGACGCTAAACCAGCCTGAATCCTTACTGCTATATTTTCTTTCCATGTTTGTATGTTCGAGTACGCCGCTAAAGAGTTTCCTATGTACTGGGTAATACTTCCTGAAACTACTCGCTCCGTAAAGACAAAGCTAGCGGGGTAAACTGTTTGACTATGCCCTGCTATATCGAGACTGTTCTGTAACGTTTTATTCTTTGTCCATGATATATTATTTTGAACCTCTAAAGCTACCCCAAATATTCCTTCTAGGAGCGACCCATCTACTGTAACATTGATAATTTTAGATACAGCATAAGTTAGAGAGTCAAAAGTAGTATAATTACCAATATTAAAAGCACTGTAGTTGATGCGTGAAACCTGAGATGCTTGTCCGGTTACTTGTAACTGCATTACAGCATTGTTTCCAATAGTAAAAGAGCCACTAGTTAATACGCAGTTACTTATTTGATACATACGTCTATAACTGTCTGCCTCATTAGACGTAGATGGATCGACATATAAAGTAAAAGTATCTAAAGTACTGTTTGTATTGCTTAGTAGTAACTGCAAGATGATATGTTGATAAGTAGAAGACTCATCAACCATAGGAAGTGTAATATTAAAATTTGCAGCATTAGCAGCAGTAATTTTAGACGCATCCACCAAGTTAGTAGGCTTATCAATAGTTTTTGTCTTATAAGAATCCTGCTGAAAAGCTTGATCGAATTCTATTTGAGACACATGAAGTTTGTAATATGAATTACCATGGTAAAGATAAACATCTGTATCTCTTGCAAAATTTAAGGCCACTACTGTCTCCGTGTATAAAGTCTACCTACCACTAACTGGGCTGCAATTTCTCTTATAGATAAATCGATCACTTTTCTAGGATCTCGATCAGGAGTAGCCCAACGGGCATCGCCTGCTCCCATCTCAAATACTTGATAGGGATTTTTTCTATAAGTGTAACCGACACTTGGGAAACCCTGAGCAGTTCTACTAACATCTGTTGGTGTGACACTGCCTGCAAATTGTCCTGTTCGGTATTCTAGACCTGGCGGTCCCATGTTCTTTGCCACTGTTTGTGGCAGTTTTGCTTTTAATAATGTAAAAAGCTGTAAGTCATGCTGTTGAGAGCCTAAGCCGGCATCGCCTTTCCCTCTTGGTCTTCTAGTAACACTGCTGGCTAGCTTAGCACTAGTCTGTGTTTTCTTCAGAGCTTGGGTGCTTTTCTTCTTTAAATCTGAAGCCCCTAGCTTAGCCTTCTTAGCTTTTTTTACCCTACTATTAGACTTAACTTTGACACTTCTAGATTTCCCTGTTACAGCTAAGTTTATAAATTCTTCTGTAAGTGTGTCCGAAAAAGAGTTAGACCCTTTAAGTCTAGAAAAATCTAGGTTAGTTTGGGCTATAACGTCATTATAATCAGGGTCTCCTAGCAGTGCGCTAATTTGTGAGAAGATTATCTTTGATACTTTAGCTTTACTATTGTTTACCTCAAAGAGTTCGTGCTCAAACTCTAACTTAACATCCCCCTTGCCCTGGAGCATATTAACATCTTGCTTAAATCTAGTGACTACATCTCGATCTTGTTCTTTTTCTAGCTTACTGACAGTAGTTAATAACTCATCTAAAGTAGCCCTTGGATCAAGTACTGTATCTGTAATTTTGTCCAACTCTTTTAAAGCTAAGAAATAAGCTCTTAGCTGAGGACGTATTGGATCGTCCGAAGGTAGCTGCTCTAAATACACAGCGGCTTTTGCTGTAGCAACCCCTAAGTTTTTATGCCCTAGTTGATAAAGTCCGGGCTTACTACCAGTAAGATCTGAAAATAGATCTTTTGAAAAATTCTTCCAAGTCTCAAACTTTCCTTCTATGGCTAGTTCTGCTTGAGTGCCATCATCACCTGTTTGTACTTTAGTAGAAAAGTTAGATGCAGTCATTCCTCGACCGCCATCTTCACCAATTCTTTGTTTTGGCTGTTGCTTTCCTAACGCTACTTGAGCTTGCTTTGCTAAAGCATCTAATCGCTCTTGCACTACTCTAGCAGCAAAATAAACTCCAGAAGAGTTTCTATCAATAAAAGAACGAAACTTCTCATTTTTTATTTCTTGTCTACCTCTAGCAAGTTCGGCTATTTCAGTATAAGACTTATAAGCACTCTTATCCTTTTTAACTTTTACTTTTATAGACATTTTATCTCCAAGAAATTGGCGGGGTTTTACCCCCGCCTATTCTTATTAGCTCAGGGCTACACCAAATGACTTCAAAGTAAAGTCATCAGCTACCTGATCTTCCATATCGCTTTGCAGTGAGGTAAACGTTGTTTCCAACGCAATTACATCATCAACAGAGTGAGATGGAACTTCTACGTGACACTGTGGCATTTCAAATTCAACTCTAGGAGTTGCGCTTGCGCCACCGACTTTAAATACTACAGTAAAGTCGTGTGTAATAACATCCAAACCTGCGGCTGTTGTTAAGTCCTCAAAGAACTCTTTACTATTACCATTGCCTGAGGCAAGATAACAAGTAAAGCTTCCACCAACATTACGTACGCCTGTTACGTGTTCAATTGGTTTATTAACAACACCAAGTTCCTCTGGTGTTAAGTACGAGATATTGTTTTCAATCGTAATACTTCCACCTGTTAGTGTCAGATTGTATCCTGAAGAGTTGAACGGGGTATTGGTAGCAGTATTAGCTCCAATAGTAGTTCCGTTCGCCTTAGGCACAATTGACATTGAGGTTAGTCGATTACGAATAAAGTTTTCAGTATCCGCACTCGTTCCACCTTCGTTAATTGCACTACCTGCGTTACCGCCGGCCGTATCTGTAACGTTAGCAACAGTGTGAGTTGTTAGCGGAGTAATTGTTGCCGCCATACCACTCCACTCAACAGTTGCAATACCCTCTACATCAAAGTTAATTGTGGCAGAGTTACATACTGCTTTGTTTAGTCGGTATACTAAGTTGTTACCAAAGTTAAACTCTAAAGACATCGTATTCAGAGCTGCTTTGTTTGACTTAGCAGAATCCATAACTAAAGGAAGAGAAGTAGCTGCACCTTGTGAACCACCTCTGCTTGCTACTGCGTCATCTGTATCACCAAATGTTGCAGTTGCAACTGCTTTCAAACCTGCAAAAGTAAGAGTAGCACTACCGTTTGCAACTGCACCACTCGTATGAGTAGGAACAGTACTACCATGAGTAGTACCTGCAGTCGTAACTGTATACAAGTTTACACCATGGAAAACTTGAGCACCTAAAGCAAGTGCTGTGCTTGCAGCAAATATTGTACCAACTACAACTGTAGGAGCAGAAGTAAATCCTGTACCACCAGCTGTGATATTGATATCCGTTACATCACCACTTGGACCAATACTAGAAGTTGCAGTAGCACTTGAGCCACCACCACCACTAAAAGTGATTGCGGGAGGTGTAGTATAACCACTTCCTGCCGTAGTAATAGTAATTTTATCTACTTCGTTATTAGCTTCCCCAATACGACCTTTTGCTAGTAGTGCGTTCCAAAGAACTTCGTCTACTAGGTGTTGATCACCGTCTGCCCAAGAAAATGTAGTTCCTGAACCAGGGTTTGCGCTAGTTGAAGCAAGGTAAGGTCTTAAATATGTAGAAAAACTCCACTCAACAGGTGCGAGAGAGTCGTTAAACATTTTACGTCCTCTACGAGAGTTACCAGTAGTACTTTCCATCTCAGACAGAGTTACCTCTGAAGAGTTAGTAGTTTGGCTAAAAGAAAATCCTTCTAAAAGAGGGATATCATACGCCGTACTGCCTGCAGGATACGTACCGTCTGCCTTATTAGGGAAGACTCGTAGGGTCGCGTCGCGTTGAAAATATAGAGCCATAATGGTCTCCTTTTTTAACTTGAGCTGTACTTACTATGCGTTTGCTGAAGTAGTAAAGCTCTAATATCTTATTTCTAAGATCATTTCTCCGACTCCTAAAGGAGCCAACACGCCTTCATCAGTTGAAATGCTTACAATAGAGGTTTGCATTATATTTTGCGAGCCCTCAGATTGTTCGTAGTTAAACTGTCCAGCGTCATCTATGATTGTTTCAATATCTTCTAATACCTCTTCCAACTCTTCTATAGGGTCTTCGGAGTTTACATAGACTCGTAGTGTAACAGTCAAGAATCTAAATTTTTGCCCACCGCCATAATATTCACGGGTCTCAGTGCCCGCTGACATATGAAGAGAGGGAAAGTTATCGACTTCATCCCAAAACCTCATTCGAGTTGAGATAGAGCCTGTTAAATCTGTTTTATACCCATCACCGCCATCAATACGCTGAAATAACTCAGCTAAAGCGTTTAGTATGCCAGATCTTCGGGTAGTCTGAGCGCGAGCCATTACATCACATCCACAATTCTATACATATCTAGAATTCGTTTAATGTGATCCGGAAAACCAATATCGTCTCGGATAGAGGTGGCTGTCTCGTTTTGAATAGCTGCGCCTGCTAATGATTTTCTACCTTTGTATTCTTCTTTAAGATAATAAGTAGTTAGATCAAATAAAGCTAGCTTCAAGTCTGGAGGAGTTATTGAGTACCCAGCGGTATATACTACTTTAACAGAAGCGAAGCCTCTTGCAAAAGCTTTCTCAGTAATATCGCCATCAATCCTATATATTCTGTCGTGCTCTGTGTCAATATAGTAATCTGTATTATTTACTAGAGTGTTATAAGCATCAGTCATACTACTTCTTTCTTGTACGGAAGTAACTGTATTTAGTGGAGATTCCGTAACAAAAATCTCACTAGTCTGATTGTCTAATATATCAAATACCTCTGTTCTAGCAGAGGCGTAATAGTCAACAAAAGAAGTTCCACAGTAAGTTTTCGCCAATTCACTTATAGGACTAACCAATGCGCTAATTTTATCATCATCTTTGAAGTGTTCAATGCCCTTGAAAGCTTTGTAATCATCCAATGTAAATAAATTTGCCATTATTAGTTGTTCCTATAAATAAACCGAGGGGAGGCGGACCTCCCCTGGTAAATTACCCTTAAATGATTAAGAGGCTTTGTATTGAAGTCCCCACTTAGAGGTGACGTTATCAATAATATCAGAGAAGCCAATGCGTTGGGTAGCAACCAACACGCGACGCTGATTAGCAACTTCATAATCACTTTCAACCGTAACACCACGAAGACGCGGAATTACATAGTTACGTGCGTTCACTGCTACAGCATACATTTTACCGACAGCTGGAGTAGCAAACTCATCTGAAACGATTACAGGTGAACCGTAAACACGGCCTACTTCACCAGTTAACTTATTAGCAGCATCGCCAATTTGGTTAACATCTGCATATGCAGCATCTGCAATCAGGTTGTGATATTCCGCCTGGTTAACGATGTAAACAACGTCAGCAGGGTTAATACCATATTTGCCCATGTTCTTACGAGCTGCTAACAAATGAGCAGCAGTTAGAACTTCAGAGGCAAAAGCAGTCGCACTTTGAGTCTTATCAGAGTCTGCAAGAGCGTCTGCAATCAATCCATTTGGAGAAGCGCCACCGGTGCCATAAACACCATCAGCAGAATTACCAGATAGAATCATTTGCTCAATCGCGCGAGCGTGAGAGCGTACAACCGCTTCACGGATAAGAGGAAGAATCGGAATGATTGAATCCTCTTCAGTCTCATTTCCTAAGTAGGAAAGTGAGATCAGTTTCTTCGCAGAAAGAGTACGTTCTGAAAGATCAACACCACCACGAGCACCACCACCATTAGCGACATAAGTGTCACCACGTTGTGCCAAGTTACCATGAGGTGCGGCACCGTCAGTAGTAGTATTACTAGCGTGATCATAAAATTCTGCATAACCAGCATCTGGCATAATAGGCAGAATCTGAGTAGCGGAATTCAGTTGAATTTCACGGAAGAGAGGAGCTAGTACGAGAGACAATTGAATGTCGCGCTCGATAGTACTAGAAACTTCTTGCTCAAAGTCACCAGAGGAAACTGCAACGCCAGATTGAGCGTTAACTTTTTCCATGATATCTTTTGCAAACTTAGTTTCATATCCTCGACCTGTCGCTTTACCCAAGATGTAAGCATCTTGCATATCACGTTCGAAGGTCTTCTTCCAGTTATTATCTTGTGCACCAAAGACTCGCTTTGATTCACGGATGTGAGCAATCTCTGCAGATTTCTCATTGAGTTGGCTACGAAGTTCGTTGACTACAGTGCCAAGATCTTCCTGCTTTTCACTAATACGGGTTTCCAAATCAGCCATCAGACGTTCTGCTCCAGTTGTTACACCGGTTACGACTGCTTGGACCTCCGCTTTCTTCTGTTCGAGTTCTGCTTCTTGTGTTGCTTTCAACTGTAGCGCATCGGCAGCGGCCTTTTCAGCCTCCGCTTTAGCTTGAGTATCACGAGTGGCTTGAGCCATTGCGATCTCAGCAGCAGTTTTACGTGCAACTTCCTTAGCAAACTCTTCGATATTAAAGTCCTTATTATCAGACATAATAGTTTCTCCGAAGACAGCATTCGCTGTTTCTTTTGGTGAGTCATTTTCAGACTGACCTTTAACAACTTGAGGATCGTTTCTAAACTGGGCTGTCCAGGCCTTATAATCTTCTTCTGAGTCGAATGACTTCGCTACAGAGAAGATGGCGGCCTGGTTGGCCGGCACAGACACGACTGACACCTCGAAAAGCTCAGCGTCCTTGATCCTATAACCATCGGTTTCCTCCATATAATCAGCATCCTTGACTCGGAAACCGACGCTAAAAGCGCCTAGAATGCCTTCTTTCACCATCTCAGCGATTTTACCTGCTGATTTGCTGATTATTCCCTCGATCTCTAATCCTTTATCAGTAACTCTAAGGCTAGTAGCCTTGCCGATAGGAGAATTGTAGTCGTGGTTAAATAACAAGATAGGGTTATTTTGATAGTTTTGTAGACCGCCCTTAGTCCAGGCGTCTTTGTCTACTATATCTCCAGACCTATCCGTATCATTTGTACTTGCATAGCCACGTATTTTAATCGTACCATCATCAGATGCTTCAGACTTAAATACGGACGTTAAATTAAACATTTTATTCATAGATGTCTCCAAACTCTTTGAGGACATTGGATGTCCTTTAGGTAGTAAATCAGTATCATGCTTACCACTTCTAAATTTACCATTTCTTAGTACATATAGAAAGCTGTTTACTCTTCCTAATGCCCATTGTTCGGGACTACTAACACCGGGTCTAACTGACCCTGGATTAGTATGATAAGCCCCTACTCCTCTATTAAATACCGAAATGAGGGTTCGAGTAGAAGTTCTTTTAGTCTTCGCATCTCCAACCTTTTCATTATGATCTTTAGCTTTTTTAGCTAAGGCTGCTTTCATTTGAGAAGAAACTGCTTTCTCTGCTGTCTCTGTTTCTTCTGCAGCATCTAAATAGTCATCGTGGGTAGCACATGGCATAAAAACAATATTCCCATCTTCATCATGGGAGTGAGTGCCTACGCAACCAATTTCTTCTGCTCTAGCTTCTGCTTCTGCTTGAGTAGTAAAAACATCTTCTCTAACCTGTGACTTGTCTCGCTCTCTATCTATCTGACCCGCTTTCTTGCGAGCCCAAGATTGACCTGCGTCTCCACCCCACAAAGCCCATGCAATTCTGCCTGCGCTTGGGTAGCCTTCACCCCCAGGATAAAACCCCTTACCTTTCTTATCGACTTCATGTCGACTAAAGTAGGAATGCATTCTTTTAACAGTGCTAGCTGACAAAGTATCACGTCGTATAAGCTGCCCTGCTCTAGTAGCCCCTATTTGAGTGCCACCTCGATTATATTCTTTACGCCAATCCAAGCCTTTCTGGGCTTCCTTAGCCATAGATTCTGTAGGCTTAAAATCAATATCTGATATTGCCTTATCCGTCATCTTCAGTACCCTCTTCTGGCCGTCCACCTAGGGAAGGATCTACTGCCGACCCTGCTACATTTGCAGGAACTCGTATTCCATCTAAGCCATCTAGCGGTTCTAATCGCATTTGTATTCTTGCTTCGTTTGGAGTCATTACTCCGCCATTAACAAGCGACGAGTAGAAACCGGCTTGGTCTCTCAATTCTGGTTGCATGGCAGGGATATTACTAGTATCTTCCTGCAAGTCAAATCCAAAGTATCTTTCAAATGCAAAGTTAATCTTGCGAACTATAGGTAGTACAGTCTCTAAATAGTAGAGTCTGTGATTTGGGCGAATATTTGCATTATTACCCCCGTCCATTAAAATAGGGGGAACTCCTATAGCCTCAAGTATAATATTCTCATTAGCTTTAATAGACTCCGCAAAGTCTAGCTCTTTAAAGTTAGTATTCGATAAAGTATCTAACTCTAATCCTCCATCTAAAATAAGAGGTCTATGTCCTCCCGCTTCAGGATTGTACCTTGCCCGCCAAGCAGCAAGCATACGTTCTTTAATCTTTTCACTGAGAGTATTAGGGCTTTTGATAACCAAGCCAGGTACTGCTCCGTTCTTAAAAAAGTTATCTTGAAACTTTCTCATTGAACCTAAAACTTTCATGGTTCTCCATGCTGGCTTTAACCTAGGAACTCCTCGGTACATTGAATTAAAAGAATTCTCTTTAATATGAATGACTTCCTGAGGGCTATAGCTAAGTTTTCCTTGGTATACAAAACCTTTAATATAAGTATTTTCGTCTGTATCAATCTCCACATTTCTAGCAGGTAGCTGATAAAGATGCATTCCATCAAAGTATACAAAGATGTTGCCATCAATAAGTAAGTCAATGATTAAATTTCTTTTAAATGTGTTAATATCCTGAAAAGGGTTAGGCTCGTGATTCAAAAGCAGTTTTACTCTTGATTTACGAATATTTTTAAAGACGGGGTCTAAGGCTAGTTTTTCTCCTACATCAACAGGAATTTCTGCTGAATCATCTACGATCATATTTACTGCACGGTTAACTACTTCTAGCTCTTCGTACGCAGCGGCATAGCTTCTATAATTTTCAGTCGTGCCAATAGTCAATCCTTGATCGTATGCGATCATAGATTGTGCGGGATTTAGTTTTTCCTGCCTATTGAAGATATTATTATACCAAGCCATACTTTTCTCTTTGCTTCTCTACCCACCGTTTCTGTTTGGGTCCTGTTACTAACTTTGGCCTTTTACCATATATGGAATGTAACTTAAGATGGTGAGTATGGCAAAGAGTAACTGCTTCATCGTACAGTTCTTCTAAATGCTCCTCGATGAAATCATCTCGTACATCCATGATTTGTTCAGCTGTAGATATAGTTAAGCTATTTTTGCGCAACCATATATCTAATAACTCTGTTAACCCATAAAAGTGATGGAAGTCTAATTCTTCCTCACTTTGGCAGATAAAGCACTCCGTACTCTTTTGGTACTTAGATTTAGCTTTATCCCTAACGTATTTTACTAGGTCTCTCTTTAGGTCCATTTACGATTTTCCACTTTCAAAATTATACCAAGATTCAGGTGTTAATGTCAAGACATATTTTTTTCTTGGTACCAATTAAAAGCTGGTACTCGCAGTTTCAAAGCTGTACAAAGCATATCTTAAAGCATCTGACATATGAGAAAACTTATCATGTTTTGGCTTCTCACGCATTAAATTAGGATTAGGGTCCCACTGATATTGGTCCAAGCACTCTAAGGTGTGAGTACATTTTTGGTTAACAAACAGTTTGTTATTATCAACGATATTCCCTACATGACCAATTCCATTTAGTACAGACTTCTTCGCGTTAATAGTACTAATATCATAGTTTTGTGCAAAGTCGTACCTTGTCTGTTGAGCTGCGGAATCAATATAAATATAATCTATGTCCCACTTCATTACTCTCTCTTGGATTTCCATAGCGTGCTGCTCTGTTGTTTTCTCAGCTTCTATATACTCATCGAGCACATAATAGCTTTCAGTATCCCAATCATAAGCAATAACAATAAATGCAGTAGGATCTTTATACCCTACGTCCAACCCTGCAAAGATATCCATACCCTCAGGATTGAAGTTATCTAAATTGGTGGTGCACTTCTCATAGTCGAAGTTCCAAACCTGTCCTTCATAAGTATTAAAATCTGCTAAATACTCCTGGGCAAATTCAGCAGTCGACATAGATTTCTTAGCTTCTTTTACGTCATCTTCGCTAAATCTAGGATTCTCGTGATATGTCGCTTTGATAGATAACCAATCTGGAAACTCATCATTAAAACCTCGGTAAAAGAAATCAGCAAACCAATTATTTCTACCTCGGGGCGTTGAGATAAACAAAGCCTTACTATTTAACTTATCAAGTGTAGGTCGTAGTGCAACGTTAAATGCATCTCTGCCATCTGTTAGAGCCGCCTCATCAAAGATAATTAAGTCATAACTTCTACCAACTACTGAGTCTACTTGATTGATGGATCCCATTCTTATAGTAGAGTTGTTAGATAGTTCTATTACGCGGTCTTTTGCGTTGTCCTTTACAACCTCTAGATCAAAATGCTTGATAAGGTTTCTTTGTAAGTCAAAAGATATCTGGGAAAGAGAATAATTAGGAGACATAAGCAGCACAGAAGATCCGGGTATCAATACGGTGAGCTGTCCAATGATGTTTGCAATATATGTTTTACCCTGCCGTCTAGACAGAGCACCACATATAAATCGATATTTGGGATTGTTAATTGCATTTATAACAGAGATCTGGGAGGGAATAGGATCCACATTTAATAAATCCAAATAAGACTTTACTGGTAGTTTTATAAATCTATCTTCGGCCGGATAGTCCATTAGTTCAGTACCAATGACATCCGACCTGCTAATTTCTAGAGACATACGTTTACTCTTTGTTGTTTTTAATTAGGTGTTCTTTATAGCACGACATAGAATGATCCGCAAAAGAGTCAAAATATTTACCTTGCTTCCATGAATTTTTGATACCCACTAGTTTATCTTTCATGCGTTCTTTCCAAGTTGAGTTTTCTATAACTTGAGCGTTTGCGTTAATGTACTGGAGAGTACCACCGTCTTTAAACATTAGTCCAAAAACTTTAGGAGGAACAGTGGGCACAACATCGTTGTTGTTTACGTAACGCTGCCAATTACATCCTGCTTCAATCCTTTTTACAAACTTGTTGTTTCCGACTCGAGGTTGCCCAAAGGTATATAAATCCACTACATCGTATCCCATTTTCATTAGGAATCCTGCCATAATGACAGCCATACCTCCTCCAAGACTATGTCCAGTTATGCACACAGGCTTTTCGGGGTCAGTGTTTCTAATAACAGCAGGTAAGAGAGAAAACGCTTCTCTCCAGAATCCGGAGTGAATTCTCTCTCCTGTACCTGCAGGATCCATACGCCAGAATTTTAAATCAGCAGCAATATCTTTCCACTGGCCTGGCTGAGTACCTCGTAGAGATATTACATCAAAGTTCTTATACTTAAAGATATATCCTTCAGCATTATCTGCTTCGATAAATAAAGTATCTCTACCAAGGTTAACACTCGTAGGGTCGAAGTAAGCTAGACTAGCCCACTCTGCATATTTAGCAGGGCTGATCAAAATCAGACCTCGCCTTCATCTTCTACAACAGGCTCCGCTTCAGCAGGAGCTTCAGCTTCTACAACAGGCGCAGCTTCTACAGGAGTTTCGTTACCCATAGCTGCTTCTGCTTCTGCTCGGCTAGAGAATTTACCTACTACGGTACCATTATCTTCTTGTAATTCAAAAACTTGTGAATCACGACCTGCATTTCTTACTACTTTCATTCCTGTTCTCCTTCTTTACTTTGCCAGCATTGGCATTCTTCATTCTCTGCGCAGTTTTCTGCACAACAATCTTCTTCGACACAAAGACAATCTGGATTTTGACACATCATATTATTTATCCTAAAAACTGTGGGAGTGCTACGCTAAGTATAACTACAACATAAACCCCCCATATTTGTAGTTCTAACCGATTCATCTTACTGCCCCCAGCATCGAGACGCTCTTTTATATGGAGCATTCGCTCTTCACAAAGTCTCTCGTGTTGTTCCATATACTCTTCTGGTGTCATATTAGTACTTCTCCTACCCTAAAGGGTTTGCGAGGGTATCTAACCCTTCCCAGAGATCATCAATCTCTTTATCAATCTTTTTAAATTTTCCTTCCATGCCCTGTAAGAACACATCAAATTTATCTATTCTATCAACGGCTAATTCCGCCTTCTCTACTTCTGTTTCCATTTCGGTAACTGTTTTTTCTGCGGCTACTACTCTTTCTTGTATAAGTAATAGCTTTTGCTGTTGATCTACTATAGTTTCTAGATTGGTCTGTAATACTGCTAATTTACCTTGAAGTTGACTGATGTCATTAGCTTGTAACTCTTGTTTAATTAAATGGACTTCTTCTGTTACTTCTGTAATGTCGGGTATCTCATACGCCTCTACAGCTTCTAGTCTTGAGTAAATAGAAGAAGCCGTCCATATTGTACCTGCGATACTAGATATTATTCCAAATACGATTGCGAGGTGAATTCCCTTAAATCTTACTCCACCAACATTTACCTCTGTTTCTTCCAAAGACATTAGTCACACCCCGTATTGTAGAAGAAGCATTCATAGCCAACATAACTTGGACTACTGGTGTAAAACGTTTGTCCTTCTCCATCGAGTAATACCTGAGTACTGCTTACGAACAAGTCTAGACCATTTGTACCATCAAAGTAAACTGCAGCAGCATAATTTACATTATCAAAGTCTAATTTAACCCAATTGTTTGAAGCTTGGTAACTAGCTTGTACTTCATCTACAAAACTAGAGTTTGCCTGCTCTGCGCTACTGTCGAAAAAGGCAACAGAGTCTGCATCGTTTGCGATACCAATATAGGCAGCTGCTTCTTGAGCATAGCCTTCTATATCCTCTAAAGAGCTATTATACTCAGTGACGGTTTCTGCCTGTAAAGTGAGGGACGCTTCATTTGCTTCTGCAAACTCTGCAACTGTTTGCGCATCTGCATTTGTTCCAGTCTGTGCAGCTTCTTCTGCTAGTGTGGTTACTTCTAGAATTACTGCTATTTCTGTAGCAGCTTCTGTAAAAGTATCTATAGCTGTTTCCATGTTGCTTAACGCAATATCTCCTTGGTCTAGTAGGAAATCTTCCGCCGTATAAAAACTCATGTCTGCCATCGCACTCATAGCATCGTTGTATGCTACCCTCTGGGCTTCCGAAATCTTAGCATTGTCTACCATTCCTGTGGGAGCAATGTAACCTGCATTTGCATTGTAGCGTAACCCTGCAACAGTCTTATAACCAATATTCAACTGATCTACAACTGCTTGACTAGAGTTCACAAGGTCATTCAGGGGATCCGCTTGTGCTGCTCCTGTAACGCTCAGAGATAGACCTACTATCAGTGTCTGTAGCTTGTTCATTTTGTGTCTCTCCAATACTTAGTACTTTATTGTACCAGTCTTTTTGCTTTTTATAATCGGGTATATGTAACTCTGGTCGTTGCTTTAGAGCCAAGTATGCTCTTTTTCCTACCACTAATTTACCGCTTTGCATAATTGGACACGGAGTACCTGAAATAAACATAGCTCTCCAGACTCCAGGCTCTTGACACATTCTTGCAACTGCTGCTACTTTCATGCCAAGATCGCTTAAAATTTTAGCGTCTCTTCTTCTATTACAGTTTGGGTCCTCTTTATAACTACCTCTGCTTAATCCTATAGTAGGCAGCTGAAGTGCTTGACTATTTCCCCTAAAACAAGTTTCAGGTCCTGTACTCATGTATGTCGGAGCTATTGCAGAATAAGGCGGCATGCCTGAGCTGCCTGCTCCGTTGTAAGTTTTAGAATTAGTATTATTATTGCTATTCACACTACTATTCTGTGTATTTGAGTTTAAGCTTCCGTCTTGGTTTCCTCCGTCAACATTATCCCCTGAGTTGTTAGTATTGTCAGTAGGCACGTTCATAGGAAAGAAAGGCTCTTTTAGTTCCTCTGCAAAAACTTCAGAGGGTAAGAGGACAAGAGTGAAGTAAACTATAATTACTAGTATGCCCAGTATTGTTTTTAAATGTACCAACAACTTCTTCATAGCTAATCCCAAAATTTACTATTCTTTGACAGTCTTCTCGGAATACAGTACGCAGTTATGTTCTGTTGCTTACTATGGTATCTTCTACGATCTGGGCCCGTGGAGCCATGCTCTATTGAGTAGGCAAATTGATTACACCTGTGAATATTACGAAAGTAAAACTTATCCTCTAACTCAGTACCTTCCACTACTGTTATAAGAACAAATGCCATAATTAGTTCCATAGATCATCTCATAAAGTACCAGAGTGCTACCCCTCCTGTTGCGATTCCTATTATACATATTCCTATTACGAGTATTTGTAAAGCTTCTAGATACTCGCTATTTCGAGCTTTGGCTTTTGCGGCTCTTTTTCTCGCTTTGGCTACGGAGTCACGCTGAAGTTGTTTCATGTGAGTGTACGTATCCATGTTTCCTGTCATAAGAAATAAATCTTTCAGTTGTCTATCGTAGTCTGTAATATGCTTTTTAGCCATTGCTATCTGCATAGCTTCTTGCTGGCTTAAGATAAGCTTACCCGTTCTTGCTTTCTCTTCTACTTCTGCAATGCCTTGGGCTGCATCTGTTACCCGAGAGAAAACTCTAGACACGCTGTCAATATTACTCCGAGTTTCTCGAAGAGTATTTATTGCACCATTAACTGCGTTTAGAGTTCCTAATACGGCACTTACTTCTGCTATCATACATCACCTATAAAATACATGATCTTCTACGACCATGAGCCTCTTGAGATGTTTGCTCCAGTAAGGCGAGACACTAGTTGCATGATAATGAGAAGCTCCTCCTGATATATCGGGGAATACTTTCTCATTTACCAAACTAGCAATAGTGAGACTTTGTTTCCAAGTTTCGCTATCTAAAGGCTCGTCTGATTTGCCGTCGCAGTACCAAGTAAATTGGCACTTCCATTTTATGGGGTAAACTTCTCCTAATTCGTTAGTACGTGTGGGTCCTTGATGAATAACCTCACAGACTGTATCAGGATATTCTTTTAAAACCACTCTGTTCATTACAACCTGGGCAACAGCAATTTTGCCTACTATTGGTTGATTTCCCGCCTCAAAATACACATTAAGTGCGAGGCATAAAACAGCCGCAGAAATCAAACTATGTAGTTGATTTGGTGGCTATTTGTCACTTCCTGCAACGTTCCGTTCTTATCATACACGGTTACGTTATAGAAAGTCTCTACGATCTTTTTCTGTCCTGGAATGGCTCCTTCTACAACAGTCACTTTTTTATAGGGATAGTTGTAGACAGCTGTTACAGCCTGTACGGGATTATCCATAATTACTCGCTTTTTAATAGTTTATCAATCAAAGCACCGTAGTTACCCTGTCCAAAAGGCACCTCGGAGTTTATCATAACATTGTTTTGAGTCTTGACTGCCATACCACTGACCTTTTCTGCTTCACCTTGCGCTTTGAGTTCATCCATACGCATCTTGTGAGCCATCTGAAGCAAATCTGCGAGATCTTTATTAGAGTACATTTCTGTCTCTTCAGCCTCTTCTAGCTTCTTGTCAATCAAAGTGTCCATAACTTCTGCTAGCTTAGATCTGTTTCTGTAACCAGTATCCAAATATACAGAGTCAATATACTTTTTGACTTCGCGTTTGTTTAGGTAGTCCGTCACGATATCCTGCGGCACCCTTAGAGAGGCACTGGTCGCGGCAATGTTTCCAGTCTCAAGATAGGAATTCGCTATCTCAATACTTTCTGGACTAATTCTGGTTGTTATTTCTTTTGTCATGCTGCTATTGTACCAAAAAGAGATCCAGTTGTCAAGAATTATTTTTTTGGAGGGCTAGAAGAATTGGGGTATATGGCCTAATTCATGGGCCCAGGGGTTTACAAGAACAGATTTTCGAATTCCAGTGAATGGACGCACACCATGGGTCACGTTCGGACCAAACACAACAAGTCTGTTCTTCTTTGGGGTAATTTCCCAAGAGTCAGAGTAGAGTTCTCCGCCTTCGAGATCTTGTACATCGTAGTAGAATACGATTGAACAGATGGGGTAGGTTAATATTTGTCTTCTTCGGTATAATTCTTCGTCTTTATCAATGTGAAGGTCTGTATGTGACTCTCTTTGCCATATTTCATAGCCGACAGCATCTTGTGTGCGGTATAAAACTTGAGCAACTCCCGACACAAGGGCTGCAAAGTTATCATTTTCCCAACGACTGTCGAAAGAGTGCCATTCGCTGTAATTCTTCTGCATCGGAATGAAGGGAACTTCGAAATCATCAATTATAAACATAAAATTTTACCTTGGTCAATGTAACCATAGTGATATTTTTTATAATTAGAACGGAAGAGACAAGCTGATTGTTCGTCTCTTCCGTCCCGTTTTTAAAAATATGATTTATTTTTCAAATTTTTAAAAATTATAGAAAATACCTACTGAATGGGCAGAGTCTTCATAGTCTTCCTCTGACCATGTGTAAGTATAAGAGATGCTAAGTTTATCAAAATCTTTGCTTACGCTCACTCCCGTATCTAGAATACCACTTTCCGTACGACCTGCGAAAGCAGAGGCGTTAAAAGGCATATTCACAATGTCGCTGAAGGCGACAGACGTTGCGTAGTACTTATCTTGCGTATCTAAGTCACTGTAAATCATTCCACTTACAGGACCTACGTTTAAGCCTACATATACTTCTGAAGGTTCATCATCAATCTTCAGTTCGTCGCCACTGAAGGCGTACTTAATGTATCCCATATCTAGTGATACAGTTTCATTTAGATCTTTTTTAAAACCGAAGCTTAAATCAAACTCTCCGGTAGTGTCATTATCATAGTCCACTTGGCTCCCCCACACACTTCCATATAGGCCAGAATCTGAAGTGACAGAAAAAGACCCCTGAACTGCAGGGTTGCCCATAGTCTGCGTAGCTCCTCTCCACACATAGTTACTTACAGCACCTGCTGTTCCTTCTACTTCTACAGCATGGGCTGTAGTTGTGGCTGTCATAGCTCCTAAGAGCATTGCAGTAGTTACTTTTTTCATAATTCCTCCTACTTTGGAGAGCTTACGATACCATCAAAGTAATGGTACCTCCATTTTTTCTCCATTGTTGATATTATAACAGAGAAGGAAAAGAGTGTCAAGAACTATTTCAAAGCAGGGGTTGAATAGTTATTGACTGTGACGGTTATTTATGATATAATGAGTCTTTGAAAATATCCAAAGTTGTACGTGAAAGGCACGCCCGCCGCGCGGCTTATAACCAAGTCGAATAACCGCCCCCGTTCTTATAACAAAATAATCTTTGACATTCTGCGTTATTTATGTTCTAATGTACTTTCAACAATTGAGGAGGGCTTGCAATGCTCGACATTATTAAAGCGGTTTTGGGTTCTATTTTCATGGCTATCGTGGTCGGATTTTTTGCGGTATCTGGTTGGCTGTTTGTGGCTAACGGTTTAGATCTGCTGACAGTTGTGCTGGGCTGGTCAATGCTCGGCATAACTTTTTTGTTGGTCACGCTTGCATTCCTGATCGCGTACAGGATGGGCTTATAACTTAATCGAATAACCTTATTCCAAATCGGTATTTGACAAATTAGAAAAACGTGTTATAATAAGCACACATTAACAGGAGGTCTATATGACTAAGCTACTAAAGACTGCGAAAGCAGCAAACTACACCCCAGAGATGGTATCCATCATCGCTGGCTATTCTCACTTTGATGCAGCGGTTGCCGCTGAGATCGCTGGGTTAATTGGCAAGTCGCCACGCTCGGTTATCGCCAAGATCAAATCACTTGATCTGCCTTATACCATCAAGCGACCCGCTCGCAAAGATGGTTCAGATATTGCTCGAAAGAGCGATACTGTCAACGCCATAGCTAAGGCGTTAGCTATGGATGTTGCCGATCTTGACGGATTGGCTAAGGCTCCACGCTCTGCGCTAGAAGCTCTGCTAAGGGAAATCCCTTAGCATGGTGGTTAGCGTTACAGGATGGATCGGGGCGTTGCTATTGTGCATCGCTCCCCCGATCATAGACACCGACCTAGGTAAATGGCTGGCGGTTTCAGGCTTGGCACTTCTATGCTTGCAAGCGATTGATAAATCATGCTATAATCTGGTTTTACTTAACATCATAGGCATTGGAGGTTACATATATGCGCTTTATTTTTGACTTAGACGGGACTGTTATTGACAGCTCCCACAGACAAGGGGCGACCCTAGACGATTGGCGGGCTATGAATACCCGCGACAATATCGCGGCTGACGGCGAGCTGCCATTGTTCGACCACTTCAAAGACTCGTTAGACGATGGCCTAGACGTTATCGTTTGCACTTCGCGGGTAATGGGTGAGGCGGACTTTGAATGGCTGGACGCTCACGGCATCACTAACTGTACCGTGATTTGCAGGGCTGAAGGTGACGAGAGAAACTGTGGCTTCTTCAAGCTATCCTCTTTGCGCGACTATGCCGAATCGTTGGGCATGACATGGGCGCGGTTTGTGAATGGCTGCCTGATGTTTGACGACTCGCACGAGGTGCAAAATACTTTGCGATCTGCTGGACTTCGTGTGGTAGATCCTGTACCATTCAACCTTAGATTAACAAATGGAGGTTATTAAAATGACTATTGCTAAGAAGACAATTATGGTTCTCGATACTGAATGCTGCGATCTTGCAGGTTCTGTTTATGATGTAGGCTATACCATCACCAGCAAGAAGGGCGATATTGTTAGCACATTCAACGCCTTGGTGTTGGAGGTGTTCACAGATGCCTCTAAAATGATGGGCGCGTTTTATGCTAAAAAATTGTTCTCGCACTATGCTCCTATGCTAGATCGTGGCGAGATCTCGTTGATGCCTTGGAATGATATTGTTGCCCAAATGCGGTACGATATTGCGCTTTATAACGTCAACGTGATGTCAGCGTATAACCTCGGTTTTGATAGGCGCGTAATGCGCGGCACTCATAACCTGTTAGGTGACGGCCAGCCTATCTGTCCGGCGATGGATCAGCTAGATATCTGGCAATTTGCTTGCGAAACTAAACTGTCAAGCAGGACTTACAAGGATCTTGCAAAGGCGCAAGGGTGGGTATCTGGCAAGGGTAACATTCGGACAGGGGCAGAATACGCCTACCGATTTTGCTCTGGCGATCATGGCTTTATCGAAGACCACACCGCGCTGTCAGATGCGCTCATAGAAACCGACATTCTCGCGGCTTGCTATAAAGCTAAAAAGCGTGTACCATATGGGATTGTAAACGCGCAGCCTTGGCGCATCGTCAACAAAAAGGAGGTAGCTTAAAATGGGAAAGCGAAATACAAAAATCTGGAAATTCGTTGTCGCCTTATATATGGCCTACTCTGTATCGGCTGACATTATTCTGATCGGCGGTATTATTTATTTGATCTTTGGAGCTTAACAACATGAACGCACTACAAACACAACAGGCGCGACTAAACAAAATTGTTTCCCAGCTTGATCAGCCTGTCGCTGTGGTTCTTGAAGGGCGCGACAGCGCGGGTAAGTCTGGAACGATTCGAGAGGTAACACATTATTTACCGACTGATCTGTTTAGCGTTTGCCTCTCGACTATGCCTAGCAAACGCACCATGAAAAATTGGTTGCCGTTTTGGTCGCGTAAATTACCGACCCGCCCAATGGTTACTTTTTTTGATCGCTCTTGGTATTCTCGCGCGATGGTGCAACCCCTAAACGGGTGGTGCACAGATAAGCAATACGCGGGATTTATGAAACGCGTTAGCGACTGGGAAGGTGGACACAGCAACGTGCGCTTTATTAAATTCTGGCTATCCATCAGCGAATCAGAACAGGCGGCGCGATTGGGTGAGCGTGAAACGTCCCCGCTTAAATCTTGGAAAATGTCGCCCAATGATCGGCGGGCGCTGTCCACGTTTGACCAGATGACAATTCTCAAAGAGAGGGTATTATCTCGCGGCGGATGGCACTCGCTAGACTACAACGACAAAGCACAGGGGCGGCTGGACTTTATCACTACCCTATGTGATCTGCTAGAGAAAAAGTCCTTATAAATCAAGGACTTACGGCGGCGACCGGTCGTAAAAAACCCCATACAAATCAAGGACTTACAGGTCACCGGTGCTCACCGGTCGCGCTGAATGCGAATCATTCGTATTACCATTCGCATTTGAGAACGATTCTCAATTAGATCGTAAGTCCTTGATTTCATTGACATTTTTAAAAACGCGCATGCTGCGCCGAAGTAGTGCAGCGACGAAAAATTTGGTGAAATCCGCGCCGATCCTACAGTAGTGCAACGACGATGTCAAGTCTTTTTTTAAGCATTCCCCAAAATAAATTATGGCGCCGAGTCTGAGTAGTGCAACTATGAAAATGGTGCGCTTGCGCCGACCCCCAGTAGTGCAACTATGAAGTAAAAATTGCGCTCGGCGCCGATTATACCACAGCCCGTAGGGCGATGTCAAGAAAAATTTAAGCAATTGGGCAAATTAGCGGTTAGTCAAGTCTTTTGTGAGATTTGCGAAGTTTTTTGAGGATTGGAGCAAATTTTTCTTGACATATCGAGGCCGCGTCCGGCCCGCGAGAGATCGTTTGCGTTCGGAGAATAAGTTAAAATGATTCTTGACTTTTACCCAAATCTTTGGCATAATAGTTTTTCAAAATTGGAGAACACATGGAATATAGATACGTTAGCTTCGACATAGCAGACCAAAGCTTCAAGGTGTACACCGGCTTAGACTGGCACATCCTTGTCATGAATGCTCACGAAGAGCTGCGAGAAGATGGTTACGACACTCACAGTATGGAACTGGAAGAACTCCTAGAACGTATGTATGGGGACGAATTCTTTTGGTCAGAAATAAAATAGTTCTTGACATTTTGTTGAATCTTTGGCATAATAGTTTTTCAAGTTTGGGAAAGCGTGGATTTGACAGAGCATTGTTCTAATGGTAAAGATGCTAGCCTCCACAGCTGTGCGATCGCGGTTCGAGTCCGTGGTGCTCTGTCAAATGTATTGTATGAGGGTGTGGCAGAATGGTCATGCAACGGACTGCAACTCCGTTTATGTCGGTTCAATTCCGACCTCCCTCTCCAAGTAGGAGTAACTATGATTACAGATAGTATAATTACAACCATAGTGTTAGGACTATGGTGGATGGGAATGTGTGTACACGGTATAGTTTAAGGTTCTAAAAAATAACTCTTGACTTTTACCCTAAATCAGCGCATAATATGTTTTCAAAAGTTGGAAAAGGAAAGTAAATGACCAACTCACAATTCGAAGTTTTCATCGTATATAGCGGTATGCTAAAGGACGGAATGAAAGCAGAAGACGCGATTGCCTCCTTGGTTATTATGGGAGAATCGGCAGAGGACATATCATGGCTAATAGAAAGAGAAGCTGTAAGCAAAGCAGCAAGCCAACGGGTAGCAGAGCTAAAAGCTCAAGAAGAAACCCAGTAGCAAAGTTTGCTAACAAATTTAATCGTGCTGCCACACATCGTGACCGCACAAAGTATTGGAGAAAAGATTTATGCCAGCCCCAAAGAGACGAGTAGTATCACAAAAGATTAAGCCACTAGAACGTGTGCGAGTTCTCAATGACGAAGTAGTAAAACCTATTCGTGTTGTAAACAATCACACTGCCCCTAAGTACGATATTGTAGGTGGCTTCAGCATGGTTGGTAAAGAAATGGTTGTCGTCAAAGACAGCTCAGGGGTACCAGTGCCCTTCAAGTCAATTGGCAAATTGGTGTGGAAATAAAAAATAACTCTTGACAAGTACCTTAAAAACTGAGATAATACTTGTCATGAAATTAAGAAACTTATTAAAAAATTTATTTGGGAGAATATCTATGAACGAAGCAACTAACGAAACCGCTAAGAATTACACTGACGAAATGGTCGCAGAGATGGTTGACCAGTATACCGCAGAACCTACACGAGTGACTGTTGAAGCTCTTGCTGTAACTTTTGGCAAGACCACTCGATCTATTATTGCAAAGTTATCACGCGAAGGTGTATACGTTGCTCAGAAGCCCGCTACTAAGTCTGGTGCTCCAGTAGTGCGTAAGCAAGACGTTGTAACCGACATCTCTACATTATTGGGTGTTGACTTTGGTGAGTCATTGACCAAAGCATCGAAAGATGATCTAGTAAAACTTCGAGCTGCTATCCAGTTGGCATTCGAATCGAACACAGCTTCTAGCTAACAGGGAGCAACCCATTGGCCGGAGGGGGTTAGTACTCCGGCCTCCTCAATAAAGTACACTTATGACGATAGATTGGTAGCTATTCCTGTGTTGTGAGTGTGCTTTATTGAGGAGCTCAGAGGCCACCATATATAGTGGATAAGAGAGTAAAGAGAGGGGTAAACAAACAGTCCTTGTCCCCCGCCTCAACCTTTATAGGGTAATCGTAGGATACAAAGGCTTAGACCAGTGACTAAACGATTGTAAGAAAGAGACTAAATGTATCTGCGCCTCGTCTCTCACCCTTGTATTATTTATGTAGGAGTGTATAACTTATGGTATGGAATCATCGTGTAGTTAAAAGTATAGTAGCAGGTGAAGAAGTGTTTGCTATTCACGAAGTACATTACGAAACAGATGATGATGGTGTGCCTGGAGAAATAAAGTACATTACTGAACTACCTACTGGCCCTTATGGCAGTAGCGTAACGGAACTAAGTGTTGAGATCAGTCGTATGTTAGATGCCTGTAAGAAAGAGGTTGTTAACTACGACGACATATAGGTAACTATGCCTTGAGTAGCGAAACAAAAACTCATAAATAGTCGAGGTAGGCTCAATACAGTGTATGTTTGCATCGGGTTGGTAAGACGTGATGGCCCCCTAGCCCACCTATCTCAGATAAGCCGTGCAGGAATCGCTACCTTGGGCTTATGAAAAGACCTGTGTTAGGTCTAGCTGATCACTAGCACGACACAGGCAGGGTTTAATAGCTCAATGGTCTACGAGTTAAGATACACCCTAAGTATCTAAGAGGCTGACTAGGTTGGAAAATATGTATTGTCAATGCGAAAGAGCGAACCTTTATACTGCTCTTAATAACGTGACTGGAAGCAAGCATTTGGGCTTGTAGGTGTAAGCATTGGCGGTTACTTACACCACCCTTTTAACCAAAGTAGTATACTTATGAAAAGATATAAAGTACAAATCATAACTCAGTTCATCCACGAAGATGTGCTGAGTATAGTTGCATCCAGTGAAAAAGACTTACAGAGGAGGCTTGCTGACATGGTAGAAGCAAAGCGCCTCAGAGAAGGAGCTGAAGATGGAGATATTCTAGGGATAGAAATCCTGAGTACCACTTTCACCCACTAACCGAACAACCTTCCCCTCGCTCAGTCCTTGAGCACCCTCAATTTAATTCTTGACATTTTCCTTAAAATTTAGTATAATACCTACTCTGAGAAATTATTTTCAGAATTTTTAGAAGGAAAATTTTGTATGTCTGATAAAGTAGTTGATATATCAAAAGCTCGCGAACGTCTTCGATCACCTAAAGCTGAAACTTTAGATTATGACGAAGAGTTGCAGTGGGCGGCTGATGAGTCCGATGCAGTAGAACAAGAGATCAATGGTTTAGCCGAGCATATCGGTGACCTGACTAATTATATGTTAGAGTTAGCAACCTATCTTGGTGCTATTACTATTGCAAAAGACTGCGAGCAAGTACCTGCTGATTGGGTAGACATCTGGACACAGTTCAAAGCTGATAGAGAATTAGAAGCTGAGGAAGAAGAAGATGAGATCCAATTCGAAATAGTGTTCGAGCCTGAGTTTGACTTAGAGGAAGACAACAATGATAATTAACGGCAGCATGAATTATACCACTAGTGGTAGAAAGAAGAAAAGCCAAGTACGTCGTAAAAAGCGTGATAAGGAGTTTAAGGAGTTTAATGGAAGATCCAGTATTACAAATACTAGGACTGGGGATGGCACTGAGTATGTTTCTGCCCCTGATTGTAGAAATAGTAGCAGTGTTAGCAACTTCTCTACGGAAGAATGGAAACAACTAAGAATAGCTATAAGTAGTAATTACACACTAGCACCCGCTTATAACAAAGGAGCTTATCAAGTGATAAGCAAAAGCGAAATTAAGGACATTGGAAGATGAGTAAGATAGGAGGACTTAATTTAGAGATAGAGGATGAGATTCATTCTTTATTAAACGCCGGCAACAGCCACGACGACGTTGCGTCAATTATTGCCGAGCAGTTCAAAATCTCAGAAACAGATGCTGAGAACAAAGTGTACGATCTAGCGTATCCCGATGCAGAGCTGGATGAGCCTTTTGACTCGTTCAGTGATGCGGAGGCTTTAGCAAGTGCAGGATTTGGAACAGACGAAGACTATGGGGGAGGCGAATACATATGAAAATAACAAAAGACTTTTTCAATACAACAAAAGCGAACGACGAGTTTCTAATACTACCAGAGTTAATCTTTGACTGGTTTGATGGATACCACCTTCACTTTGGATTTCTGTGTTGGAAAGGATTTATTGGAATCCAACGGGAGCACAAGAATGACAAACTATACCGCTGATCAAGTGACTCAAATGGTAGAAGCATATAGTTCCTCGCCTACGCGAGAGACAGTATTAGCCCTAGCAGAGAAGCTAGAGAAGAGTGAAAAATCTGTAATTGGTAAGTTGGCACGCGAAGGCGTATACCAAAAGCAGATATACATATCAAAGACTGGAGAGAAGCCAGTAACAAAAATAGAGATTGTTCGAGAGATAGCTAGTGAGCTTGGTTTGGAGAGTCAGGATTTAACAGGGCTAGATAAAGCCCCTAAAGGAGTATTGAGACTATTATGCGACAATATATAATTGCATTAACAATTGAACTACCTGACAACATACCACCAGAAAGATGGTTGGGTGCTAAGATCGGATCAGTAGAACTAGAACGAATAACCACGCACATTGAGGAGATAAATGTTGAAAAGGCTACAAAAACTAACGATGATTCTGGAAACTCAGGAAACAAATCTCGAGTGGAGGCAAGTTCTAAAGGATCTGCTAAAACATCTGGAAACACAAAAAGTTGAGATGAAGGAAGCACACCTCGACTTAGTTTCTGAAGAAGATCATGTATTTGAAGTATTTAATTGGGATAAACCGGAAGAGAGTTATGAGGGAATTCGGAAGGAATTAGATGCAGAAGACCAAGTACATTAAAGATTAAAAAATTTTGAATTGGCGCAACTTAAAGAAGACGGAAGGGCGGGAGCAGCTTGATGTTAAATTACATAAAGTATAATAAATCGTTGATTACATTAGATTGTTTAATTGATATCTTTTGTTCGGCAACAACAATTTTTCTAGCATCATCCCGACTCTTATACGAGTTCTCTCCTCGGGTTCCTGGCGGAACCCAGTTGAGTAGCCGTAACGAGTCACGGACAATTCGAAAAAGCCTGTTGCCGTGCTAACTAGTAACTATCGTAATTAACATAAATATTTCATATATAATATCACACTTTTACAAACATGACAAGTATCTTTTTTGCCTAGGTATACATGACTCAGGACCCGGATGCTTAAGAGGAACGGAAAAATATTTTGAAAACCCATACTAAAATGCAAAAAGAACCTAGAAGATCCTGGAAAATCTGGATGTATGCGCTTGGCAGCTACAATGATGAGAGTACCACAGAATATGATAACAGTATTACTTGGATTCGTACTTTTCTAGTGGGTATAAATGTGGTTTGTGCGATTTTTATTATGGCAAACATAATAGTGGGGTGGGTAACTTGATAGGATATAAATTAGGAAGAATAGTCAAGCATTTACTTGACTATTCTTTGCTTACGCTTCGCTCGGAGCGTTCCCTCCATTTTCTTGCGATTGCGTTTCTCACAGGGTTTCTCGTAATGCATACGTTGTCTCACTTCTCTTAGCCGACCATCCTCATCGACCTTACGTCGAAACTTTGACAATGCTCTGTCTACGTTTCCATTTCTTACTTCAATCTTCAATTGGTCTCCCTAATAATGCAGCTATTCTTTCTGCTTGCTCTTGTATTTCGTCTGCTTGCTTTTCAAGAGACTTTGTTTGTTTATCTAGATCACTTGGTTGCGGAAATTCTATTACTTTAGCCATTGTATTAACTCTCCATAACTTATTGTCTTATACAAATGGTAATTTAGATGATGTCTAAGCGTTTGTCTATTCAAATGAAACTGCCCTTCACCTGTATTACCTCTATGTTGTTTATCTGAGTATCTCATCTCTTTGTCGATCTGCTCTGAGTATACCTTAAATACTAGAATCGCATCCTTAAAGAATACTCCATAGTATAGAATGTCAAACTCAGCTTTCTTTATCTGCTGTATGTTGCAGTCCCAAGGAAAGTCTTTCCATTCGTGGTACATAATATCACGGTTTGCTTCGCATTCCAGAGCTTTGAAGAGTGTGCTTTCTGTTATTTTAACTTCAGCTTTCTTCTGTGCTCTTGAGAACTTACACTCAATTCTGGTTCCTTCTTTATCATCAAACAAGTCATATGCAAGAGTGCTACTTCTCTCTAGCATGACCATTTTCTTTATCATGATTTCAGCTACTGCTCCAAACCTGCGAGTATGTAGCCCGAATATTGCCTGTTGAATTTGTTCAGCTTTCACCTTTCTTTAGTTGCTCCATTAGTACGGATAATCTATTAGATACCCCAAAATGATTGTCTAGCAACACTTCCATAAACTTTACTACCCAAGCCATATCATAAAGAAACTGCTGCTCAGTAATATCAATGTTATGATTATTCGTCATGCTCTCTACTAACTCAAGTGCCAAAGTATCTGCTAATAGCTTTGATCTCTGTACTCGAGTATAGTACTCGCCTGTAAATTCTACTACATCACCCATCTTGTTTATCTCCGTGTGCTGTTAAATGTCCAGCCACGCTTTCTCAAGTATAGAACTTGAGATCTTACTGCTCCTGGGGTTCTATTCAAGTGCTCAGCACATTCTGCAACACTGACTAAACCATAGTTGTTCTTTAACCATTGCCTGTCTTCGTGTGACCAGTGAGCCATAAAAATAAAATCTCCAATCGTGAAAAACTATTATCGCACAACTAACCGAAAATGTCAAGATATATTTTTAGTTACCAGGTTTTCTTGACCTAAATTACCACGTTAAAAATAGTTCTTGACTTTGTGTATAGAATTTGATACAATATATCCTCGAGTGGGAGTTTAACCGCTCTACATTCGATTCGTGAAGAGGTAGGTGCAAACCTATTGGGAGGGCAGGTCATAGATGAGTCTTACACTCCACCGACGAGGGTCGTCTATACGGGTATCTTCACGAAGAACGTTTTATGCAAGAAGAAAGAAGGAGATAAAAATGAAATTAAGTACTATAGGAATTGACCTATTAAAACACTTCGAAGGATGTGAAACTTTAGCTTACCAAGACTCCGTTGGGGTTTGGACTATTGGCTATGGACATACGAAGGGTGTATACGAAGGCATGACCGTCAGTCAAGAAGGGGCAGAAGAACTGCTTGCTCATGAGCTGGAAGAGTACGAAGGTTACATTAACGACATCCCTAAAGTTGCTCTTACGCAGTGTCAGTTTGACGGGTTAGTGTGCTGGGTATATAACCTAGGGCCTACTAACCTTCGGTCTAGTACACTTCTTAAAGTTTTGAATGAAGAAAATTATGGGGATGTACCCTTCCAGATGCGAAGATGGGATAAGGCGGGCGGTGTAGTATTGAAAGGACTTACACGACGTAGAGTGGCAGAATCTATGCTATTTGAAGGTAAGGACTGGACAACGTACCTAGAAGAGACAACGTAATGCAATATCTTGTCATTATAGCTTTAGTAGGTTCATTAGGTGGTGTCGGGTACAAAATGTACTCCGATACCATGAACCGAATGCAGAATTTAGCTAACGAAAAAGCAGCGTTAGAAGTTAAGTTACAACAGCAGCAACAGGCGCTAGAAGCGCAATTGGCTGCAATGAAGTTACAAGAAGAGTCCTTAAATGATATGAATACAAGGGCTGAGGAAGTTGAGGCTCGAATGGAGTCTTATCTAAAGATTTTTAAAGACCACGATCTAACACGATTAGCAAGAGCAAAGCCAGGGCTTATTGAGTCTCGAGCTAACAACGCAACTGATAAAGTATTCTTGGAGATAGAGAATGATAGTAAAGAGCAGTAGAGCCCTACTGTGTGTAGTACCCCTCTTTTTTATTACAGCCTGTGCAACTACACCTGTGAAAGAAATCGTAATTAAAACAAAACCTATAGAAATAGAGATAGCACAGCCTGATCGTCCGAGTGAGATCAAATTAGAAAGACCAGAATGGTTTGTGGTTAATCGAGAAAACTTGAGTGGGTTTTTAGATGAAGTAAAGAAGATACAAGGCGATTCTCCTGTATTTTTTGCTTTTACTCCTCAAGATTATGAAAAAATGTCATACAACCTGCAAGAATTGAGAAGATACTTACTACAGCAAACCGAGATCATAGTTTATTACGAAAAGATGACAGCGCCGAAGACGGCAGAAAAGAAAAGTGAAGAAATACGTGCGGAGTTGTTAGAAGAAACAGTTGAAACCGTGGAGGATCCAGTCTCTCCCTCTTGGATACCTAAACTTTTTAGGAGAAACTAAGTGAAAAGAAGAACACACGATAAATTGATAAGAAAAGAAATCAGTACTGATACTTGGTTTCATAACTGTCCAGATTCTGGACCCATTGAAACAGAACGAGGTAAGCCTTGTAACTGGTGTGACGCAAAAGATCCTTTGCAGAAGATTATCGATCAGCAAAGGCATGGAGGACACAATCAATGGTAGAAGACGGACGATGGAATTGGTACGGAGAAGTAGAAGAATTAACAGTGGTGGCAACACCCAAAAAAAGATTATGTAATTCGGTAAGTACAAGTCCAGAATTGCATAGTTTAGACAGTAAAATGGAGAGAGGTACAATGTACGAAGGTAAGTTTTGGATTTTTGAGGAGAAACGATTTGCATCATGGGAAGACAGTCAAGCCTTTTATAGCAGACAGGCCGAAACAGAAAAAGATTTTCGAGCCAAACATTTTATTGACAACCTCACTGAGGAACAAAGAGAAGCCATTCATACCTATATGGTGGTCTAAGGAGAAAGATCGTGTATTTATTAGTAACAAAAGCGATTCTTAGCTCCGTCATTGGTAGTAGCTTCTACAAATGGTGGGAAGATACAAAAATGGGAGTTTGGTTTCAAGATAAGTTAGATGCTACTTTGGATAAACTAGACTGGGACATGCTTGAAAAAGAGGATAAGTGGAAGAAGGCTTACCCCAATCTGGCTCTGAGATTAGAAGGGTTAGAGGATAGAGTACTGTTACTCGAAGGCGCATTGGATAATTTAATTCCAGAGCGTAGACAAGGAGCTGACTAATGGATTGGATAAAAGCAAGAGCTAAAGAAAGAACCACGTTGGATGGAGTGGTTATCATAGCAATGTCAGTACTAGTACTGATTGCTGCCCCGATAGTAAAACTATTGGCGTGGCCAGCACTAATGATTGGAATATATGCTTTAGTGTCGAGCGAAGGAAATGAGCGAACAGAAGACTGAAAAATTACCTGCCGATGTAAACGGAGATGGAAAGGTAGACGATGAAGAAAAGAAGATGTATATGGAGTTTAAGCGTAAGGAGCTTGAAGATCAAGATCTAATGCGAGACTCGCAAAGAAGAATGACTTGGTTTGCTCTCTTTGGTATGCTACTCTATCCTTTCGGTATCTTCTGCACATCTTTATTTGGATTAGACTCAGCTGCTAAGATTATAGGTGACATTGCCCCTACTTATTTTGTCGCCATCGCTGCTCTAGTATCAGCATTTTTTGGGGTTCAGGCATTTACTAAAAAATAAAAAGGTACGAATGAAAATATTAAAACTAAAAAACCAGTTAGACCTAGCACAAAAGCTAATAGATAGGCTAGAAGCAGAGCTTGACTTATACAAGCAAAAGTATCGTGATGAGATTGATAATAACGAATATAAATCTAAATACAGAGAGTTATTAGATTCGCATTGGGATCAAAAAATGAAACAAAAAAGTATGACTGAGCTAAACTACGACGGTAACGAAGACCGAGGTAGAAATGGCGAAGACGAAAGCCAATACAACTAATAAACATACAATAGCTTAAAACAGTTGTTGACATTATCCTTAAATTTTGAGATAATATCTTTTGAAATTTAAGGATAAACTATGACAAAAATTGACCTAAACGACTACAGGAACTTTGTTCTTAGCGTCACCTCCCCGCCGAGTCTTTCGCTTACGGCATTAACAGATCGTATCCATGATCTACAAACCTCAGATAACAGTCATAATGTAGTTTGGCCTGAGATTCTCACCGCAGCTATCGGCCTTCAGGCCGAAACTGGTGAGTTTGCAGAAATCGTAAAAAAGTGTATCTTTCAAGGCAAAGAGATGGATGCTGACGCACAGTTTCATGCCAAGCGAGAGCTGGGAGATATTATGTGGTATTGGATTCATGCAGTTACCTCACTACGTCTTGACCCAAATGATGTACTTCAGGAAAATATTAACAAACTAGAGCAACGTTACCCAGGTGGCTTCGATATAGCTAGGTCAGAAAAACGAGAAGAAGGAGATATTTAATGGGTAAGAAAAAGAACAATGCTTTTCTTAAAACTCTGGAAAACCATCGCCAAAGCTCTCTGTATAATGAAGAAGCTCCTGGGATGAAGTTTGACTCTGATAAACCAAGAACCGATCTTTTACCTCCTAAAACTATGTTGGAAGTATCACGAGTTCTTGGCTTCGGAGCGGATAAGTACGATGCAGAAAACTGGCGTAAGGTAGAAGAGCATCAAGATAGATACACAGCAGCAGCACTAAGACATATATTTTCTCATATGGAAGGAAAAACGTTTGATAGTGAGAGTGGCCTAAGTACACTAGCTCACGCAATCTGCTGTTTATCTTTTATCTTAGAGATTGAACTAGAAGATACCTTACACCCTGCTGAACATTGGGGTAGCTTTTTCAATGACTAGAGGAGTAAAGAAAAAGTCGTATGAGAAACTAACAGGTACGAATATCAAACACGTTATGGGATTACTGGATGCAGAGCAGCCAATAACTAAAAAAGAAGCGTGCAATATTCTAAACATTAGTTACAATACTACGCGTCTAAAGAGTATTATAGAAGAGTATATTGCTGATAGTGAGTATAGAAACAAAAGAAAAGCAGCCAACAGAGGCAAGCCTGCTACTGCTGCAGAGATAACTCATGTCATTGAGCAATTTTTAGATGGTAGTCCTGTTTCGGATATATCAAAAAGATTGTATCGCAGCCCTGGCTTTGTCAAAGCTATAATTGATAGAACCGGAGTACCTGAGAAAAGAACTGGAGAGCAAAATACAGGCAAAGAGTCTAGTAATTTGTTTCTACCAGAAGAATGTGTTAAGGCAGAGTTTGTTCCTGGAGAAGTTGCTTGGTCTACAAAATATGACCAAGCAGCAGAAATAATACAGGAAGAGACTACCTTTAACTACGAAGAAAAGTATGGAGCAAAATGCTACCAGATATATGTACATCAAATGGTAGAATGGAATTCAGAGATGTATGTGTCAGGGTGGCAAGGAGAGATCAAAGGAGGGTTCTACGCGAATGCACTAGCCTACGATCTCGGGAGCTTACAACACCTTAATGCTTATGGCATTGATTTGTCGGGGCTAACGTAAAGAGGTGTTTTATGACATTAGAAGAATTTCTACTATACTATCTGTGCTTTATAGTTTCAGGTAGTATAGTAATGATGTATAGTATATTTTACCCAATATGCTATAATGTAAGAGTGTATGCTCCCGATCATACTGTACTAACTCCTTTAGGGCTGTTACTAAGTATAGTATGTTTTACTACATTTTGTTGTATGATTGGGCCCGGCATGTTATTCTTACTCTCAAACAGAAGAGTATTTATTAAAAGTTTTGTAGAAGGATTATTAAGATGAAGATTGGAGAGCAAATCACACACGCCCTAGAGTTATTTTACCAAGGCGAAATGGCTGCAGCTAAAGCTAATATTGGGGTGTACTTAAGAAACCCTGCAGGTATCGGAGAGCATCCAGATATCATTGCAGCAATCGATACACAAATGGAGGCCTACGCCTCAGCTAAAGAAAAGCTCGAGGCGTTACATGACTTCTCCTAAGGTAGTTACTACTGAAGAAATGCATATGATAGAAATTGCATCTACTAACAAGTCTTTATACTATGCGTATAAAAGAATTGTTCAGTTGCAAGAACTAAATGCGGATCTTGAGCAGGAAAATGGGCTCCTTAGGGATACGATTGAGTCTCTCAGAAGCTCAGGAGATGTATAATGACTACTTGTAATAAGTGCTACTCTTCTAATGTGGAAGAGACAAATGAGATCATGCAGATTGAACATAATAATAGACCTATTGCAGTAATCGTTCCTACGCTAACGTGTTGGGACTGTGGGCATAAATGGACTGACTCTAGGGCTAGTGACATTCTGTATAGAGCAATTCTAGAAGCATCTTAAAAATGTTTCTTGACAAATTCATCAAAATTTGAGATAATAATTTCTGAAATGGGATATAACTTTTATCAACGACAACTCGATAAGTTCGGCACTTGTGCTGGCTATAGAGGCAACTTAAAAAGGAAAAGAAGAATGGCTTGGGATGACGATAAGAAAGCTGAAGCTGTACGCATGTACGAAGAACAAGAACCTACTCCAGAAACAAGTATGGAGATTGTAAAAGAAATCGCCGATGAATTAGACGAAAGTCCTAATGGCGTAAGAATGATTCTCACCAAAGCAGGAGTATATATCAAAAAGTCTCCCGCAGCAGGTGCAAGTTCTGGTAGCTCAACTGGCGGGGGCACAGCCCGCGTAAGTAAGCAAGCTATGCAGGACGAACTAACTGCGGCTATCACTGACTTAGGTCAAGAAGCCGACAATGACATCATTAGCAAGTTGTCAGGCAAAGCTGCTCAATACCTCGCAGGGGTCATGAAAGCAGCCGCCAACTAAGGTTACCCAACCGTAGTACTATGAAAACGCGGATCAACCTTTTAAGGAAGATCCGTTTTGAACAAAGAAGATTTCAAAAACACCATAACGAAATACGGCGATGCCGTAATAACCTATCGAAGTGCAAACTCTAATAAACCTGTCTCTTATACACATCTGACGCTGCCGACGAATAGAGAGGTGTAGATCTCGGTGGTCGCCGTATCAT
>ENA-OSIY01000160-OSIY01000160.1-marine-metagenome-genome-assembly--contig:-NODE-160-length-38208-cov-9.652304_pt1 | contig 38208 bp, 52 predicted proteins | sample MGYA00237884_ERZ534233 | MGnify/ENA primary metagenome ERZ534233 (study PRJEB26412, sample SAMN06343840) | marine metagenome | isolation source: estuarine water | place: USA: Columbia River Estuary... | reverse complement strand
AGGCTTAAAGCCACTCCATTTTTTGTAACTCCTTCTTTGCCGTACAACGCAACTTCATCATAAGACCTTTTTGCAAGTTTCTTTTTTACCTCTGTGGCATACTCGGCAATTTTAGTTACCATGCTCAACATGGCGAGCGTATCATCGCCACTATCACACCATGTTTCTATATTTTTATCAACTAATTCGGCTATTTCTTTTTTTGTAAGCGAAACGAAGTCTGCTAATTCTACTTTTTGTAATGACATTTTATTTATGCCCCTACCGTTTCAGATAGGGGTTTGGTTAAGGTTATGCTAATACTTGCTCTTGCAATAACTTTTGATTCTCTGACGAAATCCTAAACTTCTTTCTCAAATCCGCTATTGTACACTCCTTTTGAGTGCCATCTTTGCTAAGGTAGCCATGACTTAATAATTCAATTGCTCGTGTCCATTGGGCAGTTCCTACGTTTAAGAAAGGCAATGCCGAAGATTCAAATGCCTGCTGGACAGGTGCATTTGTTGCTCGGTTGTGGTTGTCAATATCATCTTCGTCAGTTGCAATGTGAAAAAACTTCAATAAAAAATATCTTTCTGCATAAGTCAAAGCTGAGCCTAAGCCTTTTTCCCAATCATTTTGACCATTTGCTCCAAAAAGGTTCTCATCTTTCTCCCCTGTCTCGCAGTCAATCCACGTAAACCGCATCATAACTTTTGAAAGGATTTCAGATTTATTGCCTTGCTTGGCCGGATAATCTTGTCGGGTATTCTCAATACTCAGTACCTCCTGCTTTAAAACCAAGCCTAATTCGTTCATGAGTGGCTTAATATGCTCTAAAACCTTTGAGCCTGTAACATATTTGAAATTAAACGAAGATTTATCCTTGCCAAGGCCGTTGATTTTCTTCTGTATTTCAAGAAGCTTTTGATAGATGTTCATAGTTCTTGCAGATTAGAAAGGTAAATCTTCTGAATTATCAACTTTCTGTGCCACAGGCTTTGCATAAGTGCCGTTCTTCGCTTCCTCTCGCATTTGTTTTGTAATCACAAACGGACTGCTATTGCTCCAAAACACGCCACCACTTGCAACGTAAAAGCGAGGAGTTTTCGCTTCCTGTTGCTCTTTACTTTGCTTGACAAACAAATCAACGTTTTGTTGAAACTTGTTCATTTCATCAGCGATGCTGATGGTAAGACTGATACCCTGCTCACCTTTTTTTTCGAGTACGTCAATCATTTTTTTGAGGGTTTCTTTTTTCACCCATACTTCTGCCATTGTTCCCATAATCGAATAAAAATTAAAATGTATATAAAAATTTACTTGTTGCAACAACTATAATTCTGATGCTTTGCGGAAATCCGCAGCCAAAAGCATCGGTACTGACAAAACGAGCGATAACACTAAACACCCGATTAAAAATACCTGAGCGAATAATAAGTTTGGATTCTGCTCAAAAATCCAAAACGCCAAAATATCAAGCCCTAATAAGGTAAAAAATGCAAATGACAAGAGGGAGTAAAGTTTGTTTTTCATCTTGCTGAGGCGGTTATAAGTTGAAATGCTACCCAAAAAATCCACGTTAATAAAATCGGAGTTATTGACTTCTTAGCAAACCAAATCGCCAAATCTATCAATCTGTCGGCATCGTGCATTAATAATCTGCACTCGCAGTAAATGCCTAATAAAATATTTTTCATCGTAGTATGTAAGGATTAAGGCCTCTTTCGAGGAGTGATTGAAATTTGATTTCTACACGGTCGGGTGATACGATTACTATCTCACGCTTGCCATTTGTGCCATTGTAGGCTATTCTTACGTGATTAGACACGTCTCTGATTTCACCTTTATAGGTCTTTTCCTCTTTGTTTATCCAGTTGTTTGATAGTGTTCTCATAGGATTTTTTTTATAGTTTTTCTATTGACCCTAAACTCTGTGCAAGCAAAATCAAGTATTGAAGTTTTTCTGCTTTTCTGTATTCTAAGCAACTCTTTTTCCGTTGCTTGTATAATTTTCCTAACCTTGCGATTCGCCTTATAGCGAACCTTTTTTTCGTGCATACTGATTGACTTACAAGAGGTTAATCGGTTGATTTTGTGTATTTCCTGCCCTTTCGCAAGGAACTTATCAAGGTCTTTCTTATAATCGCTCTTGTATCTCAGCGTTTTGTCAATCATTTCTACCGCTTTCTCGATGTTGTCAGCGTAACAGTTAGCTGATATGTTAAGGTGGTTTATGTATCTGCTCATGCGGTCAATTTTGAAAGGATATACATATTTTCAAACTCATGCTCGCCAATTGGTTTTAGGTCAGCGATTTTAAACTTTTCAAAAAACACATTCCAGTCTCTCGAAAATGTATATTCATCTACTCCCACAACCGAAGCAATTCCTTCCATCCAGCTTCTATATTCTATCAAAATCATGCCTTTATTTGACAAAGACACGTAGTAGTTTTCTGTCTTAAAATATTCCATTTTTTTAGCTATTTGTTAAGGTTTCAAATAAACTCCCCCACCAAGAGCGGAGGAGTATTTACACTATTTAATTAATCAATCTATCCTACATATTCATTCTTAATTCCATAATTAACTCCACCTTGTGGAGTTCGTAATTTGCAGCAGAAATTTCCTTAATATTAACATCCTTATTTTCTGCAAGTATTTCTTCATACTGCTGTATAGAAAGACTTGCTTGCCTTCTCTCTATACTTTTTATTGAATCAGACATAAATAAAGTTTCGATAGTTAAATGGAAATACCCATACATATCTATTGTTTGATTTGCCTTTGTGTAATGCAAGTAAGAATCTTGCTTGTTTTTTTCTGAAAAGTACTTTGTCATGGTTTTTGATAGTTTGATTATGTTATTGATTAAGAAAATTTAGTCCAGCCCGTACGGTCTTGCTTATCAGTACGCATTTGCGATACTGCCATGCCCCAAACATACTTCAACGCATCAGCCAAGCTACGGCCACTCTTTTTTACCTCGAAATGTGCTAACTTCATGATGCCTGAGCGGTTATACTTACCGTTTACGATTATGTCTTTGCGGAAGTCAGAAAAACCTTTTTCTCGCTTACTTGTCCTTTCGGCTGCTAAGTTTATTAAGAGTGTACGTGTCGCTGCTGTCATTGTTGTTGTTGTTTGATGATACAATATTACAACATTATTTTGTAACATACAATATTTTGTAATTTATTTTCAAATTTTTTTTGTGTTTAAGGTTTTGGCACGTAAACAGGCATAAAAATGACTTTAGCGTTTTCCAAGCATAGCTTTTTATTGTGAAAGGAAAGCACCCAACCTGCACTAATCGCTTGCCTAACATCCTGCCGTGACAATCTTTGTGTACATTTTATTACTTGCTTCATATTTTCGTAGGGTTTAAAAGTTTTTTAACATCGTCCTTAATTGAAGATGATTCATTACATAAATACTCAATATAGGCACAAGGGTCTAATGTTGCGGTATGCGTCCAGCCTTGTTGTAATAGTGTGTTACTTATTGCTTCGTTTAAGTCAAGAACTTTTATAATTCCGTTTTTTGAGTAAACAAATACGATTTTCATAGCGATATATTAAACTGAGAAAGTAAATTTTCATGGAGCATTTGAAAACGGAACTGCTCATCTTTACTAAGTTGATTGAACTTTAGCGATAATCTCATATTTTGCTCAGCGAGCATTGAGCCGTCAATATGTTGCTGTACCAATTCGGGTGTTGCCTTTTCTTTGACTTCTTCAAAAGGTATTGAAGTCAGCTTCTTTAATTTATCCATTGTAGTCTTTAAACTACTTTTTAAATCTCTAACTGCCCAGCGAGAATGAATTATATTGTCCTCTGAAAAGTCCAAAAGGAACTGAGCCGTAGTTAAAAAAATGTAAATGTCGTCGATTGTTTTTGGTTTTACTTGCATATTGTTTTTGTTAAAAGTGTTTGAATAATTTCTTCATCAAGTTTTACCCATTTTACCCATTTATCATTTTCATCATAAAGGCCAATCATGGTAATTTTAATGTGTTTCCCAAAAGTGTCAGGCACTAATTCTGCTTTTTTAATTTTTAAATTCATATTTCTTGTTCTGATGTTATAATCACGGCTTCAATACCATGTTCATTTAATTGTTTTATTCTGTACTTTTGTATTTCTGAAACGACTCCGACCTTCGGGCGTTTGACTTCAAAAAACTTTACTACTCCTTCCTTAATTGCCATCAAATCGGGAATGCCTACCTTTGTTGTACGAATTAATTTTATCACGTACCAGCCATTATTCTCAAGCTTTTTGATAACTTTTGATTGTATTTGTTGCTCGGTCATCTCTTTGAAAATGGGATAAAGTATAATCTTTTTTGTTTTGTACTGCTTTGTAAATATTTTCTTCAATGCCACCAACAGAGAATACCCAGTACACATCATTTGATGGTCGGTCATGTGTAGTCATTCTATCTTTGGACTGTATGTAGCTGACGCTCGAAAAATCAATGTTTGCATAAACTAAATACTTTGCAGCCTTTAAACTAATGCCTTCTCGTCCAGAGACAATCTGTAATGCAATGTTTTTATTGGTGTTATTAAATACTTGCAAATCGTTTGTAAGATTGTCTTTAAAGACTTCTTTAAGCATTTCATACTCAGCACTAAACTTGTAAAATATTGCTATTTTTTCACCTGCAAATCTTGACTTTATAAACTGTGCCTTTGAATCGTCTATTACTTTTGCATTTCCACTTTCAAACTTTACCGTTCCGCTGCATAACTGATGAACTTTTCCCATAAGTTTTACAGCAGTATCTGCAAGTATTACTTCTTCTTTACCTTCAACTACTTTATCTCTTTTTAGCCTGTTAATTAAATTGTATGTAACGTTTTTCATAGGGCAATAAAGAATGTGTTCTGAAACCGAAGAAGTAAAACCTGCCTGCTCCTGGGTGAAACTTATCATCCTATCTACTAAAAAATCCTTAATTAGACTTTGTTTTGCATTGCTGTAATCATTTACTTTTGCATACCCAAGATTCCGTTCTTTTACGTTTACAAAGTCTTTAGCCCAAGCATAAAAGTTTTTCCATGGAGCAAAAGGACTATAATTTGAAACCCAAAACTGATGATAAATTTGTGAATAACTTTCGGGCGTTGGTGTTCCCGAAAGAAATATCATAGGCAAATGACTAAATCTTTCTTTTATTAACTTAGTAACTTGATTTGGTTTTGGAAATGCTCCGTTTCGATGATGCTCGTCTAATATTATAACATCAAAATCATTATCGCTTACCAAATGCAATGATTCATTGTTGGTAACAAGCAAATCAAAAGCAAATCCGAAATCATCATAGTCTGATTCTATTGATGAAATTGCTTTCTTCTTAGTAAGAAATAATACTTTTTTTGCACCGTATAACTTTGCTATTTGTAAGGCTGTGGCAGTTTTTCCTGTGCGTACTTCCATCGCCAAGTAAACAAGTTTTCTTAACCCTAATATCTCCAATCCTTGCTTTGATAGCTTTTTTTGATAATCTCTTAAAATCTTCATTTTGTCCTATTTTTTAGTTTTAACGGTGTGTAAAAAAGTGTAAAATCAAGTGTAAAAAATTTGACACGGATTTGACACGAATTTTACACAATATCATTGACTATCAGCACCTTTGCGTAAAAAGTGTAAAAATTTTTACACAGCTTAAAAAAAATATTTTTTTTATTTTAATTTTCTATTTTTTCTGAAAAGTGTAAAAAGTGTAAAATTTTACACAATATCATTGACTATCAGCTCTTTTGTGTAAAAAACCGTGTAAAATAGCGTGTAAAAATTTTACACTCATTTTACACATTTTACACTATTTAATCCAGTTGTGTATAGTTTGCCTTGTAATACCCATAATTTCGGCGACCTCCTTTTTGTTAAAGTTAGGATTAGCTCTGTACATCTCTAAAACTACCTCTTTCGTGGTTTTGTCCTTATTTGATTTTACAATAGTCTTAATTTCATTTACTTGTATGCTATTGACTTTAATCTTTTTTGCCATAGCTATAAAGTATTTGCTTAACCTTTCGGCTTTAAAAATACTTTCTTTTGAAATTGTAGTAAAATCGCATCCTTCATTAAAAAATGAGCATAAAGTGTTGATAAGTAATGCAAAGCGAGGGATATAAGATTTTTGCTTTGGAAGCATACTTTTCATGTACTCATTTTCTTCATCAGAATTTTGAATAATTGTAATTTCATTATAAATCCTTTGCCATTCTTTTTGGGCGGATTCGCTAAAAGGAACATATTTTGGTATTACTTCCCCGTCGTCGTCATATTTTACACAATTATTTTTTATATCTTCGTACATGAAAATTATATTGTCGCAATACCACTCTATAAGTTCCTCAGACAAGTTTTTTTCATTATAAGGCTCTACTTCTAAGTCTGGAAAAGATAATAGCATACGGTCTACAAAACCATTGTCTTTATTCTCATCAGTATAAGCACTATTTAAAATATTTGGTTGAATACCACCTAATACTGGAATCATTGGTTTATCAACAAATGAGTTTTTTGCGGTCTTTCTGTTTATAATTGCACTTTTGCCACTCCATGAACTTAGCCAAAATTCAAGGTCAGAACCTGCCCTGTATTTATTCATGTCCTTAAACCAGCCATTTAACTCATCTTTAAAAACTCCAATGCTGTTTTTGCTTTCTTGATGCAAATCAACAAGTGCTTCCAGAGTTATATCATTCGCTATAAATTGAGTCTTTTTAGGCTTAGTTACTTCTTCATACTGCGTTTTGTCTTTTTTGTCAAGGGCATTGTAAACCTCAAATTTTTCACAACCTCTAATGTATTTTTTAATCTCTTTTGTATTAGACTTTTGAAGTGGGTAAATCATGTTATTAATTGAAGGAGTTTTTCCTATTCCAGCCTTACCAACCAATGCAATCCAAATTGCAGCGTTTTCAGTCCATCCGCTTTTTACTTTTACGTGCATAGAATTTCCAACAATTACACTTGTTACCCAAAGTAAGCTACAACCCATGTAATCAATACTACTATCTAATGTTTCTTTACATTCTATAATGTATGATTGTAAGTCTTTTGGAAAAATATCAATAGGAAATGTCAAATCCTTAGTAATTGATTCATCTATTACTGGAAAATCTATTTTCTTAACAATACGGCTTCCAAAACCTTGTTTATAAAGGTCAGATGCAGCAGCTTTAAAATTGCCATTATGATTTTTATAAGTGTATGCTACAAAAGGAGATATTAATTTTTCATTCGGATAAATTGTTCCAGTTGAAAAAAGGTACAAACATCCAGTATTTTTATAAACGTAACCCGAATGCGGAGAACTTGCACCATTGCGTTTTACAATATACCTATCAGATATTGTACGCACAATTTTTAATTCTGAACCTATTATATCAAAAATTGAAGTTTTAGCATTGTAATCATCCCAAGTCTTAATATTAGATTCCTTGTAATCTTCTTTTACCTTTTCATCTAATATAATCTCTTCCGTTTGATAATTATAAACACGGCAACAAGACCATAAGATTTGCCTATCAAGTTCTGTTATTTCTTTAATATCAGAATAGGTTAGTTCAGAAATGTTGTTTTCATAAACAAAAATATACCCACCAATACCACGGCTTTCAATAACGCATTCCTTATGTTCTTTTAATTTTGCTATTTTCTTATTGCCTTCAATAACCGAGCAACGGTAGATTATGTGATAGCCTTGGTTTTGAGTTTTATAGATGACAAACTTTTTATTAAAATCGTCTATATTGTCCTGTAAGAAAGAAAGAAGTTCAGACCAAAACGCTTGCTGCTCTTGTAATGATGAAAAAACTTTTAAATCAACGTCAATACACTCTAATCCATTATAGCCTGTTACTATACCTACATTCTTAGTCGCAGGAATATAAGTACCATCATTTTTTTGAATATCGCCTTTATATTCATAATTTTTCTTAAATACTTCTTTTGATAATGCTTGAGTTTGGCAAGGCTTCCAAGGAAAATTTGGCGTTTTATTCTCCCCTATTGTAATTAACGATAAGTCAGCATCAAGAAGGCGATATAACCGCTCTATTGCAATCATGTTTAATTTTAGTTAGCGTTTTTACTTGATTCAATCATTAATTTTGTTTTTTTGCAACTCCAATCAATACTTTATAAATGTTTTCGTCATAACTTTTGCCGTTTATCATGTTGCTAACCATGTGCTGTGTGTATTTTTTTTGTTGCATAATTCCAGCAGTATTTAATGTTTCTGCTATTTTTTTTGCAGTTAGTGTGGGTTCAACGCTTTTTGCAGCGTAAAACAGCTTTTTTGTTTCTTTTATCATTTTTATTTAATTAACATAATTAGTAAAATACAATTATATGTATTTACTTTGTTTAGTGATTTATTATAATACAGTAAATTATAAAAGCAAATTTAGTATTTTATTTTGTAGCTTACAATATTTTGTAACTTTTATTTACAATTAATTATGGAAACTTTAAAAAAACCAAAAAAAGAAACCTCAAAAAGAAGTTTAAAACTTTTATTTCATTTAGAAAGTCATGGAATACCAACGATTGCAAAAGAATTAGGTATTGCATCTTCAAGAATATACAACTGGAAGTATGGCTCAAGCCCATCTTTGGATAATCTTGGAGAAATTGCCGACAAGATTCCAAATATTGACTGGAATGATATTATGTACGATAACAAGGCTGGTGAATTGCGTTCTACTTATGTAAAGGAAAGCGAAATTGAAAAACGCCTTCGTGAAATAGAGCAGGAACTTGAAAGAACACGTAACGAACTACAAGAAACAAAAATTGAATTATTGGAGACAAAAAAAGAAAAAGGCAAATTATTTGATTTGCTGGGAAAGGATGAGGGCGAAACTGAAGCCTACCTTGTTGATGAAGAAATTGGGTATCAAATGATGAATTTGATAACGATTGTTCAGCATGGCGGTTTCGCTCTCAATGAACGTAAAAATTAACATCGGTAACATAAAAGGTTACGGTCTGCTTAAAAACACGCTCATAGGCACTTAAAACATAGTATGTCATAGACCCTGCGTCTCCACTACCATTTTTTGTGTGCTTGTAAAAGCGTAAAGTTCTTTATTTTATTGAGCGTTTTTAGTCTGATTCGTTAAATCATTAGCCTTTTTGGATAATATTTTACCGTAGAATAAGATTAAGCATGAATACGCAAAAGGTTACGTTACAAGAGCAAAAGGTTACAGTCAAAGACGTTCAACAAAATGAACTATCAATGACTAACAAAATCGCCGTCCTTTTTTGGTTTCGGAAAAGTAACACACAAAAAACAACAGGCTCAATTATGCTCCGAGTAACGCTTAACTCGGAGCGTCAAGAGTTTGGCACGACCAGGGTGCTATGTAACGTAAAAGACTGGGACGCTGAAAAGCAAAAAGTCAAAAGCACGCATCATCTGCATCAGCACTACAATATGATGCTGAAAAACATTGAGCAAAAGGTTTTTTCAATTTTTATGAACTTTGAAACGCAAGAGCAGGAGATTGACGTGCGGACGCTCAGGGCGGTCTATTTGGGCAAACTAAAAATTAATCCAACTTTCGATTCGATTGTACAGAAGTTTTTTGACGAGCGTACTTTCTTAGCCCCTTCCTCTATTCGTAGCTACAAAAGTAAGCTCAAAAAGTTCAACGAGTTTTGTGATACCAACAACCTTAAAAATATCAAGGTCGATGTGATTAGTCCACAAGTTATGAACAGGTTCAGCGATTGGATGCAACAAAGTTATTATCACAAAGTATTTATCGCAAAATGCAAGCAAACTGTTAAGACCGTAATGGAGTGGGCGGTGTCGGTAAATCACATTTCAAAAAACAATCTCTACGACTATGTTACAAAAGTGCCGAGAAATCCGAACCGCAAGCAACTGAGCCAGTCGGAGTTGCAAATGCTAATAGCTGCCGAACTTCCAAAACCCATGCAGGACGTTGCAGACTGTTTTATTTTTTGCACCCAAACAGGATTTGAGTATTCGGGATTGAAAAAACTAAGATTTGACGCCGATATTACTATGTATGATGGTCGGTGGTGCATCTTGGCAAACAGGGAAAAGACCGACAATGAGCGATTTGTTCCTTTAACAGATTTGGCGTGGAGACTTATAAAAAAGTACAAAGACGCAAATACTTTGCCTGTGAAGTCAAACAAGCACATGAACTACGTATTAAAGCTTATTATGGTGAAACTGGGTATTGACAGGCATATTCATGTCCACATGGCCAGGCGTATCTTTGCCAACGAGTGCGTAAATATTAGGGGTATGTCTCCCGAAGCTACGGCAAAAGCAATGGGCCAATCTGATACAAAGAGCGTTAGTTTCTACGCTGAAATTGATAAAAAAAGAGTTTCAACCGAATTTAAACAATAAATCTATGTCTTACACTACCATAAGAGCGAACGACGATGCAATATCGAGGGCATTGAAAAAAAGGTACTATCAAGAGGTTGTGGCGATTCTTATTGCTAATGATAAGGAATTGTGCGACAAATACCTAAAAGATAGCGACTGCAAACTTTACAGCGTTACGAGCGAAGTTTCTCACAAAGACTTAGCGGCAATATTTGGCATTCAAGATTCGCAGGTAAACTTAATTATTTCTCAGTACATGATTTTGAGCCTTGTCGAGATGATAATAATGTCGAAGAAAGAAGCAGGCAGGCCGTTCCAAGAGTATAAAATCATCAAGGAAAACGGTGATATTTTTTCTAAGGAACTATTTGATAAGCATATCAATTTAAAATCTCATCAATGTACTTCTGCTCTACTCAAAGCAAAAAATTATTTTTCTACGAAAGTTGATTAAATAATGATTTATTTATTTAGTAAGTCTGTTATTTGACAGGCTTATTTTTTTAGCAAATAATTATTTGGTTATTTGATTATGTGTTTATTTGTTGTAAATTTGTGTATGGTTTCGAAGCCAAAACATTTTAAAGATATTATACCGTTATAGGTTTATCGCTGGGCTTTAAATGTGCCCTTTCGAAGCGAGAAAACCTGTAACGGTTTTTTTATGCACAAAAATTATGCTGTTTTTAGAAAACAAAAGCACAATCACGAGTTTAGAACTTGTTGAGCAAATTAACATTTTTCGTAGAGAAGATGGAAATAAGAATGATTTAGCACATTCAGACCTTTTAAAAATTATTCGCAATGAATTTAAACGAAAAATATCACTGGGAAAAATTTCCGAGCGAGATTATATTAATCAAAGAGGTCAAAAACACCCAATGTTTGAATTAACACTATCAGAGGCTAAGCAAGTTTTAATTCGAGAAAGTGAAACAGTTAGAGAGGCTATTATTTACTACATTGAAAAGCTGGAACAAGAGTTATTAAAACCTATATCTATTGAAGATGCTCTTATTCAACAGTTGCAACTCACAAAAACAATCAGATTAGAACAAGAGAAATTTAATAACCGACTTACATTGATAGAAGCTAAAACAGCTACTCGACCAGAATACTTTACAGTAATGTGTTACGCTATTTTAAACGGTGTAAAAGTCGGTTTGTCGTTAGCTGCTAAAATAGGAAGAAAAGCCGCATCAATATGTAGTACAAAAGGATACCATATTGATAAAATAGATGACCCTCGATTTGGTCAAGTTGGTTGCTATCCTGCCGATGTTTTGCAAGAAGTTTTTAAAACCACATTATTTATTTAATTATTTTATACGTACAAAAACTTTTTAAACAAACAATACAATGGAAAGAGAAGCAAGATTAAATACAATGGAATCATTTGTTAAGGTTTTAAAGGTGTTAGATGACTGTCAATCAAAATTCTCAGAAGACGCAAATCCATTTATGATTATAATGGAACGTGAAAACGCTATCCAAGAGGACAAAGATTATGCAATGCGAATGATTAACGAAAATCAAGAGTTTTATGAAAAATGCGAATCAGCTAAAGAAATAATTATTCAAAAGCTTTTTGGTTTAGTTGATTAAAAAAGCAGTATCGCCAAGATTTGAATATCAAAACTTGTACCATGTCAATATTTTCAAGGCTTGTTACCCTCAGTTTAATTATAACCTATTAGATTAAATTTATAAAAACATGACACAATCGCAGGAAATTAGAAAAGTATGGCACGAGGCAAGTGAATATTTAGTCGTAAAAAATAGTGTAACAGTTAATTGTGAGCCAATTCAAGTCAGTATAACAATAGGATTAGGTGATACTGAAGAAGAAAATACAAATGCCTGTTATGAGGTTTTAGACTTTTTAATGTGTCATATTCTTGAAGAATAAACTTTAAACAAACTAAAATTATGACAGCAATAGACTGGTTAATCAACGAATTGAGGCCAACAATATGCTTACAACAAAAGTATGTTGATGAAATAAAAGAGCTTGCAAAAGCAAAAGAAAAGCAACAGATTATTGATGCTTACGAATTTGGAGATGCTTATTATGAAAATGCGGAAGATTATTACAACGATAATTATAAACAATTAAAATAATGACAATACAAGAACTTCAAAAAGCTAATAGACTTCAAGAAAAAATTGAAGCAAAAAAACAACAGCTATTTTTATTTGAAAAATGTAAGGTTAAAAATGTAGCGTTTAAAAAAGAGCGTGATGATGAAAGCGGATATGATGAAATTATACTTGAAGAAATTCCCAAAGGTGTAATTAAAAATGCCGCTATTGAATACATTAAGGCAGATTTGGCAGACTTACAAAGGCAATTTGATTCGTTTTTGTCACCAAAATCTATTGAAATGAATATTTTAGATTTGGGGCAAACAGGATGATAAATATTGAGCGATTTATTTTGGACAATTTTTGTCTAAAATCTAACAAAGAAATTGCACAAGAATTAAGCATACCCTTACACCAAGTTCGACTAAAAGCCTACAAGTTAGGCTTGAAAAGAATCAATCTTGACTACTGGACAAATGAGCAAATTGATTTTTTGAAAGATAACTTTGAAAATATCGGAGATACTGAAATTGCTGAAATATTTCAACAAAAATTCCCAAAATCAAAAGTTTGGACTCGAAAACACATTGACAAAAAAAGAAATTATCTGAATCTTCACCGAACACCCGAACAAATAGCATTAATCAAAAAACGAAATATTGATGCAGGAATGTACATAAATATTGACAGACTTTCAGATAATTACATAGCTTATCGTTGTAGCAAAAAGGATAAAGAACTCCGAAAAGAGTTATTGAAAAACAAAGAATTATTAGAAGTGAAACGTCTAACGATTAAACTAAAAAAGATATGTCAGAAATCACAACAATAGGGCAATTAGTAGTACCGAAAGGTGTAGTTAATTTGCAAACAGTTAGCGAAAATTTGATGGAAATGATGATACAAGTTAAGGGAAATCCACGACTTATTGACCAAGCAAACGCAATGTGTCAAATTGCTGACCGGGTTGTAAATGTCGCAAAAACACAAGTGCAACAAGCAAATATGATTATTGAACTTAACCGAATGAAACAAGGGCTATGAAAGAAATAAAACGACAAGCGATTTTACGACAAGCGAATGAAGAATTTTTTGAATTGGAGTTTCCGCTTAATTTTATTTCTGCTGATTTATTAGTAACAATAAGACGGCCTATACAAAGATTACAAGGCTATTGGTTAGTTTATAACGTTTTGCATTTTAAAAACCGTGTGCATAGTATCTATCACAATTATAGAGAGTTCAAACTGGCCGTTGAAAAAGAATGTGGCTGTGAAATGATAAGAATAAAGACAATTAACCAAACAAAACAATGACAATACAAGAAGTAGCTGAGGACAGAAAACAAAAGGCATACTCGATGATACGAGTTTTAAAGATTCATGATTTATTAATTGGTGAGTTTTTAATACAGAAAAGACCTCATGCGGATATTATTGATACTTATGACGAAGATTGTGAAAAATATACGGAGGCTATGGACAGGCTCGAAGAACTTAATTACTTGATTCAAGAAACCGAAAGAGCCAGTCTTATTATAAAAAATAATCTTTTTGAATTGATTGATTAACAACCAAAACTATGAACAAAGAATTAGAAGAAGTTACTCAAAGTAAATATCCCTTAGACATTTGGACGGAAGAAGAATCTTTAATTAGAAAACTTGCATTTACAAATGGTGCTAAATGGATGCAAGAAAGAATGTTTAGTGAGGAAGATTTAAAAGAAATGCTGCATTATGTTTTATTTACACCAAAAAGAGATGGTTATAGAATAAATATGAACGATTCAATAATTGAAAAAACAATAGAAAAATTTAAAAAAGAAATAAGGTGACAGCTAAAGACAAGGCGGAAGAATTGATTGAAACGTTTACATTTAATTGTAGAGAATGTGATAATGCTAAACTATCAGCTTTGTTTGCGGTTGATGAGATATTAATCGATGATTGGTATATTGCAACTCGTGAAGATTTAATCGCAAGAAAAAAATATTGGGAAGAAGTAAGGCAGGAAATATATAAATTATAGTATTTTTTAATAAAATAACTATTTGTTTAATTCATTATTTAATTTATATTTGCTAAGATTTTTTTTCATAGTACATATTGTTAGGGTTAGTGAAAGGCTAAAAAAGGCGGTATTCTGTACTGCCTACTTTTTCAAATGAAAGATAATTATGCAAGGTTAGGGTGTATTCTTATAATTTTAGGAACTGGTTTTTTTTGGTTAGCAATTATTCTATTATGGAATTTATTCGCAAAATAATACTTATGTATCAGCTGGATGGAGACTTTCGGTTTGGCATAAACTGGCTTGTGTACTTGATTTTGTGTATAATTGCGTCAAAGGTATGAGAATAAATATAAAGCCTTTGAGCGTTAATTTAGCATGGCAAGGAAGCAGGTATAAGACTAAGGCATACAAAGAGTACGAAAAGAAATTGCTGCTGATGTTGCCAAAACTTGATTTAGGTAAGGATAAAAAACTGGAAATATATTTTATGTTTGGTTTCTCTAATGTTCAGAGTGATTTAGATAATCCAGTCAAACTCTTAATTGATATTTTTCAGAAAAAATACAATTTTAATGATTCTTATGTGTGGAGACTGGTAGTAGATAAGCAGAAAGTTGAGAAAGGCAAAGAGTTTATTGATTTTGATATTAAAGTATTAGAGATATAGCTGTGATTAAACAGTGCCGTTTCTGTTTCAAGCGGTCGTTAGAATCATGTCAGTATTCTGCAAAGGTTAGCGTAATGAGGAGATGGTTGCCGAGTCCTGTTTATCAGGTTGCTCCAGCGTTGGTTCGAGTCCAACCCTTTGTGCAAGTTTGTTGATTGATGGTTTGATTACCTACGGGCGGTTGTCGTGTACTTCTGCCCTATTTTTAATTTAATGTTATGGTAAATTTAGGAAAATTAAAGTTAAACGATTCAAATCCCCGATTTATCAAAGATGATAAGTTTGAAAAACTATGCAAGTCAATACAGGAAACGCCAAACCTACTTTCAAAAGTAAAGTTAAAAGTTGATTTTTCTGATGGCGGTAAGGTTTTAGGGGGTAATATGAGACTTAGAGCATTAACGCACCTAAAATATAAAGAAATACCCGAATCGTGGGTTGAGGACTGCTCAGACCTTACCGAAGAAGAAAAGCGTAAATTAATAATCATTGATAACGCTTCATTCGGTGCTTGGGATTTTGATGCACTCGCCAATGATGGATGGGATGTAGAAGAGCTCGCAGATTGGGGAATTGACATTCCTAATTTTGAAGAACCTAAATTAATTGCAAGCGATGATGAGTTTGAGGGCGATATTGATTCAATAGAAACTGATATTGTTTTAGGTGACATAATAGAAATAGGAGAACATCGCCTACTTTGTGGAGATAGTACTAATTTTAATGATGTCGAAAAATTATTAGACGGAAATATTTCTACAATATCTTTTACAGACCCCCCTCATGACTTTACAGAAGAGCAACATCAAGAAGTATTGAATAATTGTATTGCATTTAGTAAAGGTGATATTTTTATACTTTCAGCTAATGATAAATTAATCTCATTATCATATGAAAACAAAAATATTTTTAATGACTTTTTAGTACATGATTTTGTTTTTCATATTGGCGGAGGTCACGCACCTTTAAGGCAATTTGATTTAATTGCACACTTTAGAAAAACAAAATTTTATAATATGAATGATGGCTTTTCAAATTGTATAAGAGTTAATTCTATGAGGATGGGCGGTTATGTTAAAGAAAAAATTCATGACCATCAAAAACATATAGATTTATACGCAGCGTTTTATAATCATTATTCAGTAGAAGGCGATTCTATACTTGATTTATTTGGAGGGAGTGGAACTGCCATTGCAACTGCACACCAGTTAAAAAGGAAATCTTATGTAATTGAGTTTAATCCTTTATATTGCCAATTGATAGTTAATAGAATGATGAAATTAGATAGCAGTTTGATTGTAAAGAAAAACGGGGAAGTATGGCATACGACAAAATAAAAATATACGAACAAGCAAAAGATGTAATAGTAAAAAACAAACTATTCTTTGTTGAAGATATTGTCGCATTTTTGCCGTGTAGAAAACAAACTTTTTATGATTTATTTCCTGTTGATTCAGACGAAATGGACGAACTAAAAGGATTACTTGAAACAAACCGCACCGAATTAAAGGTTTCTATGCGGTCGAAATGGTACAAATCAAACGCTCCTGCATTGCAAATGGCGTTAATGAAATTAATATCAACGCCTGAAGAATTACGTAAATTATCAATGACAACGGTTGAGGAAAAGTCTGATGTATCAATAGTTTGGAAAGAAGAAAAAACGTATGAAACTATCACTAAAGCAGACACAAGCGATTGATTATTTAGAAGATAATAAAACTAATGAAATACTTTTTGGAGGCGGTGCTGGCGGTGGTAAAAGCATTCTTGGTTGTTACTGGCAAATAAAGCAAAGGTATAAATATCCCGAAACAAAAGGTTTAATTGGTAGGGCAAGTTTAAAGACACTAAAAGAAACTACTTTACAGTCTTTCTTTTACGTAGCCAAGCAACAAGATTTAGTTGCAGGTAGGGATTACAAATACAATCAGCAGTCAAATATTATTTATTTTCCTAATGGAAGCCAAATCTTATTAAAAGACTTATTTTTATATCCATCTGACCCAAACTTTGACGAATTAGGCTCATTAGAAATTACAGACGCTTTTATTGACGAATGTAATCAAGTGGTAGAAAAGGCTAAGAACGTTGTAAAGTCTCGTATTAGGTATAATTTAGACCAAAACAATTTAATACCTAAAATATTAATGACGTGCAACCCTGCTAAAAACTGGGTTTACACAACTTTTTACAATCCTAATAAAGATAATTCTTTACCCGACAATAAAAAATTTATTCAGTCTTTATTGACCGACAATCCAAATATATCAAAGCATTATAGAGAAAACCTACTTTCACTTGACACAAATAGTAAAGAGCGTTTATTGTATGGCAACTGGGAGTACGACGATGACCCGACAGTTTTAATTGCATACGAAAGCATAATAAACTGTTTTTCAAATACTTTTGTTGAAAGTGGTAATAAGTACATAACTGCCGATATAGCTCGGTATGGACGAGATAAAACCGTTATTGGCATTTGGGATGGATGGAGGCTTATAAAGGTTGCAACGATTGACAAAAGCGGTCTTGATTACGTAGCAGATGAAATAAAAAAATTAGCGAATCAGCACCAAGTACCGTTATTAAATATAATTGTCGATGAAGATGGCGTTGGTGGAGGTGTAAAGGATTTTTTGAAGTGCAAAGGCTTTGTAAATAACTCATCACCTGTAACTCAAGGCAATCAAGTTGCTAACTTTACTAATTTAAAGTCTCAATGCTATTTTGGTTTAGCTGATAAGATAAACAAAAACGAAGTTTATTTTGCGTTTGATGGTACGCACAAAGAAAAGACTATTGAAGAGTTACAATACGTAAAACAAGCCAAGTTTGATTCTGATGGTAAAAAGGCAGTACTAAGAAAAGAGGATGTAAAAGAATCACTTGGACGTTCTCCCGATTATTCGGATATGATTATGATGCGTTATTATTTTGAATTAGCACCAAAGCAACTTGTTTGGAAAATGAGTTAATACACACAACTAATATACAATAAAATGGGTCTTTTTGATTTTCTTAATACAAAGAAACAGGAAAAGTCGATAAGGATTGAGCCGATTGCCGCAGTACCTGCACAATTAGTTTTACGCCAATTTGGTGCTTCGCCTGTTCTCTACTACGGTGATAATACAGATGTTTATCTTCGCAAAGGCTATGAATCTAATCACGTTATTTTTACGCTTGCCGACTGGTGCGGTAAGAAAATGACAGTAGCACCACCGATTCTTTACCGAACAAAAAACAAGGCAGCAGCTAAACGCTATAAACAACTTTTAAAGGCAAATGGATTTGAAAATGCAGCCGACAAAGTTATTTTAAAGAATTTAGCGTTTGAAGAAATTGAAGAACATCCTATTTTAGACGTACTAAATCAGCCTAATCAGTTTATGAATTGGGATGAGTTTGTTTACGGATATTATATCTTCAAACAGTTTGTTGGGAATGCAATGATTCAAGGCGTTTGGACTGAGAACGGTATCAACGCAGGCAAGATTCAACAACTTTGGTTATTGCCATCAAACTACATTCAAGCGTACAGCGGTGAGGGTTTAAATATGATTGATTATTATGTAGATAGCCGTAACCCGACCGAAAAAATACCTACCGAACAAATATTGACAATCCGTAATTTCTCAGCGGACTACTCAACGCCCGGTAGTCAGTTGCAAGGGCAAAGCATCATAAAAGCAGCCGCACGACTACTTAAAAAATCAAACGAAGCACTCGACGCTGAAACCGAAGCACTACAAAACAGAGGTGCAGCTAAATTAATATTCCCAAAACTAAACGGTGAGCAGTTACAAAACCTTGCTGATGAGGTGCAGGTCGATGCCATCAACGAGGGTATGCGGAAACGTTTAAAAGAAGCAGGCAATCAGGGTATTGTGGTTAATAGTATTCCATTAGACGCTATTACAATTGGAATGTCTCCTGTTGATTTGCAAATCTTAGAAACTCAAAAAGCCGACACAGCGTTTTGGGCATCTTTGTTTCATATCGACACAAGGGTAGTTTTAAACAGCCATGAGAGCAGTACAAGAGACAATATGCAAACGGCACGACTATACTCGATTACAGACGGTGTTTTGCCACATTTAAACGCATTAGCAAACGCTTTGAATAACTGGTTGATACCTTCATACAAAGATGAAAACCTGTTTTTAGACTTTGATGATTCGGTATTTCCAGAAATGCAACGTGAATACCGAGAAACCGCAAAGCAAATGAAAGAAGCGGAGGTGTTTACGACTAATGAAATACGAGCGGTATTGAAGTACGGCAACTATGATGGGGAAAACGGTGATAAGATTTTAGTAAGCACTAACAAACAAATATTAGACGATTTATCTAATGTTTTACCCGATTCCACAATGCAAGCAGGTTACTAAATGACACAAAAAGAAAAAATAGCATTTAGCAAAATATACAGCAAGTTTAATGCTCGTGTAGAACGCTATGCCCTAACCTTCTTCTATAAAACGCTCAAAAAGCAGGTGCAAGGTCTAAGCCAACTGATTGAAACCTACCCTATTGAGGTCGTGCCATCACGGTTAAACGATGTAGTAAGAGAGGAAACTTTTAAAAACGATTTTGCGGAGTTTTACCAAAAGGTCGGTGAAAAGTTTTTGAAGTTCTATGCAGCACAATTTCAGCTATCAGTAAAAAAAGACAAAGACCCTTTAAGTACGGCAGTTGCAGGAATCAATATTGGTTTTCGTGATGCAGCTAAAATTGCCGAACTTGCAAAGGTTGCACAGTCGCTGGAGGTGGCCGACAAAGTAACTAAGATTACCGAACACACAAGAAAGCTAATCAAAGAAACGATTGAGCGAGGCATTGCCGATAACAAAACAAAGCCCGATATTGCAAAGGAGATTGCATCGAAAACAAGCGGAGCGATAGCAAAAAAAAGAGCGTTAGTAATTGCACGAACCGAGACTACTTATATCAGTTCTAAGGCTGCCGAAATCAACGTAATGGATTCTCCGTTTGAATTAGAAAAGACTTGGATTGCTGTGAGGGATATGCGGACACGACAAGACCACTTAGAGATGATAGGTAAGAAGCCAGTCAAGAAAGATGAGTTTTTTAGCGTTGGCGGTGTTGCAATGCGATACCCAGGCGACCCATCGGGCGGTGCGGCCAACTGTGTTAATTGCCGTTGTGCTATTCTTTACGCTCCAATTGCCGAGCAAAGCAGTACAACAGCACAAACGAGCCGAAACAGCCTATTGTCATCAACTGTGATTAGTCAGTTGCTGAATGAGTTGTTTGGAGGGAATTAATTATTTTATCAAATAACTATTTTGTTTTTTAATTTTTTTATTACCTTTGTAGTGCGATGTAGAGCAGTTGGTAGCTCGTTAGGCTCATAACCTAAAGGTCGGTGGTTCGAGTCCACCCATACGCAACAAATAGTCGTGTAAGAGAGGTCGTAGCCTTTTACGTGACATTAGGGAAAAAATCTCTAAACACGAACCGAAAGCTACGACCTTTCGGTTTTTTTTGTTTATATACTATGAAAATTGAAGAAAGATTAGTTACTCCAGCTATTGCAAATGACTTGTTGCAGTTAAATGTAAATAATAGAAAATTTAAAGAAAAGATAGTTTTTAAGTATGCAAAAGAAATGTCTGAAAATAGATGGAAGCGAGGCACGGGTGAAATGATAAAAATAGCAACAGATGGCACTATTTTAGATGGACAGCATAGGCTTTTTGCTGTTATAAAATCTAATAAAAGTGTTTATTTTCATTTTGCGTTGGAATTAGACCCATCAATCTATGATGTACTTGACTCTGGAAGTCTTAGAAATGCAAGTGATTCATTTAAAATAGAAGGGATTTCTAATTCAAATTTGTTACCTGCATTAATACAATTAAAAGAAACGCTTTCTAAAGGTAGACTTGACCCTCGTGGCACATACAATAAATTATCAACAACTCAACTCCTTGAAGAATACCATAAAAGAGAACAGTTTTACAATAATGTAGCTTCAAAAAGTTTGACTTGGTATTCAAATTTTGCACAAGTTTTGCCACCATCAGAAATAGGCGGATTTTATGCTTTTTTTCTTGATATTAATAAAGAAAATGCAGAATCTTTTATGATTCAACTATGTACTGGTGCTGATGTTACTAATAGTACCATTCTTTTGCTTAGAAATCGATTAATACAAAATAAAATATCATTAAAAAAACTTCCAAGATATTTTATTCAGGTTTTAATTATAAAAACTTGGAATTTTTTTAGAAAAAACAAAGAAGTATCTGTATTGTCTTTCAATCCAGAAAAAGACGACATTCCTTTGGCTATTTAGTTTTTTTATTGCTGTGAATTTATCTAAAATAAAATTTGGAATTACGAAAGTATTTAGTACTTTTGAGCATCCAATTCGTACAGCGGTCGCTACCGCTCAATATTTAGCGGTTTTTTTGTGCCTTATATTTTGTAAAGATACCTGTGATAAAACACGGTGTCGGGATTACCGTAATTGTTTGAACACAATTGCCCTGTGCGGGTTGGATAACGGAAATTTACGGCACCGTGTTTTGTCGTATATAAACAAAATATCCAATAGCACAAAAATGAACAATCAAATTGAAATGCCGTCTTTGAAAGACGAAGCACACCTACCCGAAGCACTACAAAGTGCATTATCAGATTATTTTTTATTCAATGGAACACTGGCCGACATAGAAGCAAACCTATGGACGATGTTAGAAACTGCTACTGCTGGTTGTGAAGAAGTTGGATTATCCGCAAAAGACGTATTAGAATTTATGATGCTTTACAAATCAACAAAAGCATTAGTTTCAGTTTTACATTCTTATCACACTAAAACCACAGTAGAGTTATGCAACAATTAATTAAAAATTTCGATTTTAACGGGCATGGTGTTCGTGTAATCACTAATGAAGAAAATCAAGTGTTCTTTGTAGCAAAGGACGTGTGCGATGTATTGAATTATTCAAATAGCAGAGATGCTATTGCAAAACATTGTAAAAAGGAGGGAGTAGCAATTTGCGACACCCCTACTGAAAGTGGTATTCAGCAAATGACAATTATAAACGAAGGGAATTTATATCGCTTAGTTTTAAAGTCAAAAAAGAAAGAAGCTGAAAAGTTTGAATCTTGGGTTTGTGATGAGGTACTGCCAGCAATTAGAAAAACAGGCAAGTACGATGCAATTCAGCCAAAAGTAATGAGTATTGAGGAATTAATTATTGCACAGGCTCAAAGCATGATTGATGCTAAAAAAGACATTGCCGAAGTAAAGCAAGAAGTTTTAGAAGTAAAATCTAAACTTGCTCAAATCGAGGAAAGCCGAAACGTAGCAACGCAAGAACTGCTACTGGCCGAACGTAGCAAAGAAAGCCTACCCGAAGAAACAACAAGGGTAAAAATCCGTAGGTTAGTGAATCAGTATTGCAATGCAAAGAACGCCGACCAAAGGAGCGTTTGGTATGTAGTTTATGACAGGCTTTATTATAGATATGGAATAAGTCTTAGAAGTATAGTAAAGAAAAATAATGAAAATATGCTTGATGTTGCCGAGCGATTAGGGCATCTTGACAAGATTTTTGCTATTTGCTCAAATGAATTAGTGTAAAAATAAAAAAAAGGGGAGTTAATCGCTCCCCTAATTTGTTTACTTTAATAACTCATCTGTAAATGCTTTTTCAAACACTCCAGTAGATTTTACATCATACATAATTTTAATAAGTCCTGCATGACGTGTAAACGTATTTTCATAATAAACATTTTGAATGTTTACATTTATTGATGCTTTTCCGTCAATTTCTTTTACCCTTACATTAAAATCTGCATAAATACCACCAAAAGGCAAATACCCATCAGAAGGAAACCTACTATCATAAACATTATTAAAAATTAATGCTGCGGTACTGTCTTTTGGCATACCGTTTAACAGCTCATAAGTTGCTGATAAGTTTAGCTTATTTGAAACAACAATGCCACTTGATTTGTCAATTAGTGTAATTGGTATGCTTTTTACAGCAAAAATATCAACAACTTTTTCCCAAATAACATCTTTACTTTTTTCGGTAGTCACTGTAAACGGAGTTTCTTGGTACTTGCCTTGCAAAGTAGTTACTTGAATTGGTGAGGTCATTAAGCACGAACAAAGCACAAAGCACGAAACGGCAATCAGAATGTAATTTTTCATAGTATATTGTTTTAGTTATCACAAACATAGTAAATAATTAGTGTAGTCCAAAATGCTTGATAACCTGCTCTACCGTTATCGGGTCTGCCCCTTTCTTGCCTTCGTTACTGGTTCTTTTTCCTAATGCTACACGTACGATTTTCATCTTCGTTAGTGCGGTACGTTGTGAGCAGTTAAAGATGTGCATCACATCCTTTGTAGTTGCTACTTTCATGCTATAATATGAAGTAAAGTATTGATAATATGAAGCTATGAGGGCAAATATACTTATTTATTTGGTTATTTGTTAAATTTATAAATAATTCAAATATTTATTTAACCAAATAAATAATGTCCACACACTTTAAAAATATTGGCGGTGATGTCGTAGACGTTGATACAGAGCAACGTACGATTGTTGCCTATGTTTCAAAGTTTGGGAATGTTGATTTAGACGGTGATATGATGATGGCAGGCTGTTATAAGAAATCTATCATCGAACGTGGTAAGAACGGAACAAACGAATTGTTTCATTTATCTAATCACCGCAGACAGCCCGAATACGTATTATCAAAACCTACTTTTGAAGAGGACACATACGGCTTGAAAATGACTTCTAAAATTATGGACACGACTCATGGCCGTGACATAATTAAGGCATATCAAGAAGGCGTAATAAATCAGCACTCTGTAATGTTTACCGTGCCAAGCGGTCAATGGCGTACGGTTGGAGAAGGTCAAACTTCTTATACCGAAATCATGCAGGCAAAACTGTTTGAAGGCTCAACGGTACTTTGGGGAGCAAATCCTGATACGCCAACTTTAGAGGTAAAAAATTTATTCAAAGAAGTTTATCAAAATGACATCACTAAGGCTTTTTCTCATTTATCAAAAATGGTTAAGGCGTTCAAGACTGGCAAGTTTACTGATGAATTTTTTGCAATACTTGATATTGAAATCAAGCTACTTGAAACAATGATTGATGAAAATTTCGTACAAAAAGGCATTGAATCCGCAGAAGCAATTCAACCGCAGGTAAAAAACGACGATTTGACGCAAGAGTTTTTCAAAGGCTTAATAAATACATTCACACACACAACTTATAAATAAAATGACTGAATTTAATTCACAACTGGAAGTTGCTAAATTTGAAATCGTTAAGGCGGTTGATGAGCGATTAAAGAAATACGAAGAGCAGGAGAAACTTGGTGCTAAAGGCATTGAGGAGTCTTTGAAAGGACAATTAAACAACCTGATTGACCAGCACGACGAAGTTTCTAAGAAATTAGAATCACTTGGTAAACAACAAGACGCAATGGAACTGGCTCAAAAAAGCCACAATCAAAAATTTGAGAAGCAAAGCAAATCATTCTATCAAGATTTAGCGGAGCAGGCTGCCGACAACAAAGACGAACTTTCGAGAATCCTTGCACGCAAGTCTCGTGGTGTGTCGATGGACATCGAAAGCGGTCAAGAAATGATTTTCGCTAAGGCAATCGGTAACGTAACGACTGCACTATCTACAAGTGGAGGCTTACCAACCCAGTTCAGCAATATGTTGAATCAGTTGCCAACTCGTAAGGTTCACGTTCGTTCTTTGATTCCATCTGTACCTTTGACTGATGCTATCTACTCATTCCCACGCTATGCGGTTGGTGAAGGTACGGCAACAATTCAGACAGAAGGCTCGGCGAAAGGACAAAGCGATGTTGATGTAACTTACGTAACTGCAAGCCCGATTGTTATTGCACATTTTCAGAGACATTCTGAGCAGGTTTTGCAAGACATTCCTCGTTTATTGGCGTTCACTTCGGGTCGTATGGTAGAAATGCTACTCGACAAAGAAGATGACGAAATTTTGAACGGTGCAGGCGGTTCTAATCGTTTGAATGGTATCATCACGCAAGCAACTGCCTATGCTCCAACTGGCATGGCAAACACGGCAAACGCTGACCGTTTCAGCTATTTGATTAACGCAATTTCACAATTAGCACAAGCAAACTGGACGCCAAACGGTATCTTAGTTAATCCTTACGCTTATTATGAGTTGTTGCAAATCAAGACAACTACAAAGGAATATACTGCACCTTTGGCTGGTTTGACTTACTTAGACAACACTTTGCGTCTTTGTGGTGTTCCGTTGTATCCATCGACTGCTTGTGCTACAAACGCATTTACAGTTGGAGATTGGACGCAGGCAGAGTTCTTAGTTAAGAACGCTATTCAAGTGGACATTTCTCGTGATGATTCTGATAACTTCCAAAAGAACTTGGTAACTATCAGAGTAGAGGAAAGATGTGGATTAGCTGTTTACCAGCCATCAGCATTTATCACTGGTTCTTGGACTGCTTTGGCATCATAATCATAGGGGAGTTTAAATACTCCCCACAAATCTTTGAAATATAAGAATAAAGTTCTTTGTATGAATATACTTTTTCACCTACACGCATACCCAAATGAAGTACTTGCAGGAGCTGAAACGATGGCTCATCGCATTGCAAAATATTTGGTTAGCGTAGGACATCAAGTAAAAGTTCTCTCACGTGCGGCGGTTGAAAAGAAGCAAACGCTTGACGGTGTTGAGGTTTTACGATGGATAATAGGTAGCGACGATTCAAAAGAATGGTTGTGGTCTGATTTAGTTGTAACTCATTTAGTCAATACTTATTATTGTTTTAATCGGGCAAGACAATTTAATAAAAAACTTGTTCATTTAATTCATAATTCGTTTGATGACCATCTTTTACGATGCAGAGTTAATGCTAATTATTTAGTCTATAATTCTGAATATGTAAAAAATCAATTAGGCTATAATCACAAAAGTTGTATTTGTATTCCGCCCGTTGATTATCGGGATTTTAAAAGAAGCGACAAAGGCGAATACATAACGCTCGTTAATTTAAACGAAAATAAGGGCGGTAGGATATTAATCGAAATTGCAAAAAGATTGCCACAGTACAAGTTTATGGGTGTTAATGGTGGGTATTATGAGCAAATACAAAACACTACGATTGCAAATATTAAATATATCAAACCGCAAAAGAATATTAAGGCGGTTTATGAGAAAAGTAAGATAGTATTAATGCCGAGCGAATACGAAAGTTACGGGCAGGTAGCAATAGAAGCAATTAGTTGTGGTATTCCAGTACTTAACAGCAAAGCACAAGGTTTATGTTCGGCACTCGACACAGCATCAAACGCAATAGGTAGAAACGATATTGATGCTTGGTGTTTAGAAATTGACAAACTAATGACTGATAAAGCGTATTATAAAGCAAAATCAGACATTGCATTTGAAAGGGCAAAGGAATTAGACCCAATTAAATATTTAGCAGGTTTAAACGAGTTTTTAACTCAAATTAATAATATAAAGACATGGCAACAGTAAAGGCAATAGTTGATATTTGGGGCAAAGATTCTTTGATTATCGCAGCAGGAAAAGAAGGCGAACTGCCTGATGAAAATGCAAAGGCACTCGAAAAAAACGGCAACGTACAAATAATCAAAGCAAAAACTAAAGAGTTAAAAATCGAAGATGGCACAAACTAATTTGATAGACGTAACAAGAGAAATAACAGGTGCGGAGGTTTGCAATATCGCATTTGTTAAACGCTATCTATCTATTAGTACTGATACACATGATGATTTGCTCAACGATTTAATTATTGCAGCCCGTGAGGAGGTAGAAAGAGCATCTTGCTTGTCGTTAGTTTTGCAGACAATTAGAGCCGAATGGTCGGCGGCGTACGGTGATACTCGTCTAATCAACCCTAAAGTAATTGCAATCACAAGCGTAAAAGATGGAAATGGCAATACTTTGACACTTGATTTAGATTACAAACTTAAAGGACAAGACAAGAAAATAATTACAGGTGATTTTCCAAACGGTCTTGTTTTAGTTTACACAGCAGGCTACGGAGTAAACACCCCGACTGATTTAAAGTTAGCGATTGCTAAGCACGTTGCAGAAAACTTTGAGGTACGTACAGGCATTTCTTTGAGCGGTACAAATATGAAACTTTTACCTAATAACTGGCGAACAACTGTCGCAATGTATAGACCAACATGGATATTTCATTAAATGCAGGTGAGTTAAGAGACAAGATAGATTTTTATACCACTACGGCAACAAAAGACGATGCAGGAGGGTATGGAACAAGCACAAAGACTTTTGCATTTAGTATGCTTTGCAAAGTTGAGATTGAGCAAAGTAAAAAAAGTTTTGAAGGCAGCAAAGTTGAATATATTGACACTTGGAAAGTCAAGCTTAGATATGAAAATGGAAGAATAGTAAACGAATCTCATTTGGCTAAATTCAACAATGAGTTTTTTTCGATTATTTCGGTTAAAAATGTAATGAATAGAAATTTAGTTCAAGAAATTATTTTAGTAAAAAGATAATGGCAAATGTACGAGGTTTAGCAGGGATTTTAAAAAACATGAATGCTTATTCACGGGAATTAAAACGAGATTTAACCTTAGATGTTTTTAGAGCCACAACAAATATTGAGGGAACGGCAAAGAGCAAAGTCGTAGTTGATACAGGTAAATTAAAGCAGTCGATTTATCACCGCATGAATTACTCGGAAGCGACTGGGCAAGTCGGAGCAACAGAGTTTTACGCACCCTTTATCGAGTTTGGCACAGGTGGAAACATTGAAATACCTAACGGATTTTCAGACTTTGCAAGCGAGTTTAAAGGTACAGGAGCAAGAACAATTAACAGGTCGGCACAGCCTTTTTTGATTCCAGCATTTTTAGAAGAAACACAGAAATTAAAAGAGCAAATTAAAAAAACAGTTACAAAATATAGCGGACGCAACAGACGATGAAAGACACAGCCTATCCAGTACGCAAAGCATATTACACGCTATTGAGCGGTCTTGGATATACTGTTTTTGATGCAAAAGCACCCGATGCAGCAAGCAAGCCTTATATTATTTTAGATTCCCAAACGGCAAACAGCGAAAACACAAAAACGTCGTTTGATAATCGGGTAACTATCAATATTGACATCGTTACGTCTTATATAGATGGATTTGGAGGTCGTAAAGATTTAGACTTGATAGTTGATAACATTTTACAGGCAGCAATACCGCAGGCAGGGCAAAGCGGAGTTACGATTACAGGCTTTAATATCGTCAGTACCAAGAAATTAACTGATTATAGCTTTGAGCCTTTAGTACAAATAGCACAAACAATTTACCGCAAGGTTATAATTATAGAGCATTTATTAGAACAAGTATAAATCTACACAACTATACAAAAACATGGCAAAAACTAACGCATCCAGTCATAAAATGTATTTCATTGAGACAGCTACCAACAAGTTAGTTGCTCATTTGAATAACATTAATATTAGCGGTTCGGGAAACAAAATTGATTTTACGACTAAAGACAATGATGGATTTGAAGATTTCGACATGGGTCTTTTGTCTTTCACTTTGAGCATTGACGGTAAAGTTGATTTCCAACCAGGCACTAACAACCGCAATATCAATGACATTGTTACGGCATTTAGAACGAGAGCGACAAAGACCGTGCTTATCAAAAATTCATTGACAGGTGATACTACCTATCAAGGGGCGGTAAAGATTATTTCTTTTGAAATTACATCAGGCACAGAAGAAGCACTTGCTTTCTCAGCCGAACTTGGATTTATCGGAGATTTAACCGTTGGAGTAAACGCATAAGATGACAAACAAACCCTTTGAAATAAACGGACTTGGAACGTGCTTGGTAGGAACTTATACAATAAGACACCTTACCAAGTACTTTAAATGTAACCCGAGCGACTTGTTTTATATTGCTATCGAAGCAGGTAATCAGTATGAGTTTTATTCATATTTATTAAAGTTTGCCTACGAAAACGCACTAATTCAGCAAAAAGGACTTGAAAAGTTTAAGGAAATGCCAGTTGAGCAAATTGACATGACGCTCGACGAGTTTCCTTTATCGAAAGCTGATGACGAAAAGATTAGTACAGCACTCTGTATGAATATTTTTGGAATGACAGCACAAGAGTTTTCTGAAAAGCTAAAAGGAAAAGCGGACGAGGAAACACAAGCCGATAACGACAAAAAAAAAGCGATTGGTTTGACTACTGGCGAGGAATCGACAAACTCGCTTGGGGTCATGGAATAAGACCACAGGAACTTGATTGCTTAACGCTTTACGATTTAGAATTACTTGCGGAGGTATCAAATGAGAAATATGAGTTTCAATTATTCAACACTCGTGAGATTATTTATTGGCAAACTAATTCTGTACCCGAACGGAAAACACACTTAGAGCGTGAAAAGATAATGCAACTACCATCCGAAAAGGAGAAAGTTGATTATGTAGCCCTATTTAATACGCAGTTTGCTGAGGAACAATTAAAGAAAATCAGCGAACTGCAAAATAAATCCACACAACAACTATAATTATGGCTGGACTTGGTTCGTTTTTTCTTGAAATAGGCGTTGATAGTGCCGCACTACAAAGAGGATTGAACAACGCCGAATCTCGCCTATCTAAATTTGGGCAACGTGCTGAGAAAATCGGCACAAGTTTGTCGCTTGCAATTTCCGCACCTTTAGCGTTAGTAGGAAAAAACGCTCTACAAACGTCTGCACAGTTTGAGTCCTTAGAAATGTCTTTCGGCACTATGTTACGTTCAATGGAGAACGGCAAAACGCTAATGAAGGACTTGCAAAATTATAATCTCGCTACATCATTTCAGTTTGAAGAAGTCGCAGGGGCTGGAAAGTCTTTGCTTGCGTTTGGATTTGCCCAACAGCAGATTATTCCGCAAATGAAAATGATTGGTGATATTTCCGCAGGTGTTGGAATTAACATTAAAGACTTAGCTGAAATCTACGGAAAGGCAAGAGTGCAAGGTCGTTTATTTGCCGAAGATATTAATCAATTGACAGGTCGAGGCATTCCGATTATAGCAGAACTTGCAAAACAATTTGGCGTATCGGAGCAGGCGGTTAAGAAACTAACAGAGGACGGCAAGATTGGATTTAATAATCTTGAACAAGCTTTTGCGTCAATGACTTCGACAGGTGGGCAGTTTTTCAACATGACTGCAAACCAATCCACTACCCTTTCGGGATTATATTCTAACTTACAAGACAGCATAACACAAAACCTTCGCACGATTGGAGACAGCATAGTTAAAAATCTTGATTTAAAAACTGTTATTCCACAGGCAAGCAAATACCTTACGGATTTAGCCGAAGGATTTAGTAATTTATCACCCGAAGCACAAAAAGCGATTCTTGTTATAGGCGGTCTTGCTATTGTATTGCCTCCTTTAATGGCTTTAGTTGGCAGTATTTTACCAGCAATGGCTACTGGATTTACTGCATTAATCAGCCCTATTGGGTTAGCTGCTGCCGCAGTTGCGGTTTTATCTGCTGCTATGCTTGACGAGTATATGATTACGTCAAAAATGGCAAGTTTAACAAAAACTGTTGCACAATTAGAGCAAGAGGCAGGGAACTTAATACACACACAATCAGAAGCAGTAAGAAAAAATACAGATATTTTAAATGACAATAATTCAACTTTAGAAGAACGTAAAATTGCTATAAATAATCTAAAGAAAATTTCTCCTGATTATTTTGGAAAGCTTGATTCTGAAAAAATTAAATACGATGATTTAAACAAAGCTGTTTCCAAGTATATAACCAATTTAAAAAACGCAGCTAAAGCTAATTTACTAAAATCACAAATTGATGCAAGTGTTATAGAAGAAGAAAATATAATTAAAAATCCTTCATCTAAAACATCAGCAGGTGCATTAGTTAGGGCAAATTTTGACCAAAAAGTTTTAGGTGGAATACAAAAATTAATGGGCAAGTATAACGATTCAAAAGTTGATTATACAGAGAACGTTGTAAATACTGTTGCTCAAAATGCTGCTGCTGCAATTATTAAGATTCGAGATTCAAGAAAAGAAATTGAAGCAGAATTAGAAAACCTTTTAAAATTAGGCTATACGCCTTCAGTTATTGCAACTGGAAATACAGGCGGTGGCGGCAAAAACGGTGGTGGTGGTAAAGGCGGTGGCGAAATGTCAGATGCTGAAAAAAAGGCTCTTGAAAAGTTAGCTGAGGAGACTAAGCAGATTCGTTCAACCCTAATAAATGATATTCAAAACTTAGAGATTGCAGCAATAGCAGATAAATTTAAAAGAGAAAAAGCAGAAGCACAAAAAAATTATAATGACGATGTAAAAGCTAAAATGGATGCTATCGGAGACAAAAAAGGTCTCGATGATGAATACGTAAAATACGTTTCGGCAAGATATAAAAGCCTTCAATCTGAATTAAGACAAATACAGCGTGAATCGTTTATTGTACCGCAAGAAATAAAGCGTACAATGATAGCGGACGTAATGAACAGCGTTGAGCCGAAAGACAGAAAGAAGGTTACAAACGATGTGATGCAAAATAGGCTTGAAAGGTCTATAATGTTAGGCACAAAAGGAATACAAAGCGAACAGGACAGAGGGTCGATAGGTAAAGTATTAGGTGTTGAAATTGATGTTACAAAATGGCAGTCGGATTCGGCAAGTTACATAAATGCTGCACAAGGCATTGTTGATGCAAATGTTGTTTTAAAAGATAGTTTTAAAAACCTTGCTATTGATTTAGCAACGCAAATGTCGTTTATAGTTGGTGAAATGATAACAGGAACGGCAAGTATGAAAGATTTGTCAATGATGATTACAAGTACAATATCACAAGAATTGGCAAAGATAGCAAGAATGAATATTATTGCTGGAATAGGCACTTTAATTAGTACTGGTAATCCATTAAAATTACTTGGAGGCTTAGCAGCAGGTATTGGTTCTGGAATATTAACTGGAATGAATAAAAATGCTTCTATGCAAACGCAAAGAGTTAATTCTCAACCATCATACAGCGTAACGAGAGGGTCAAATATTTATACGGCAAATAAGCAATACGAAACGATAAGAAACTTCTAATGTCATACGGACTAAAATATACAGCAACAGCAAAGGGTATTTCACCTAACGTTTGGCGTGTAGAGTTTGAAGAAAAAAACTTTACGCCAGCTAATGGGTCTACTCCTATTCAACTTACACTTGTAGGTGATGGCTTGCGTATTGGTTATGACCGTGAAGATGACAGGTTTAATCTTATTTATAGTAGGTATGCTGAAATAGCTTTAAAAGTTACAAATACTTTTAATATTAGCACACTACAATTTGATGATGAACGCAAGTATAAAATAAAAATATACAAAGCAAATATACTTGAATTTGTTGGTTGGTTGATACCTTCTTTCCCATCACAAGAGTTTGAGGATAGTTCTATTGCTACATTTAAAATAATGGCAAAGGACACCTTAAATCAACTCAAACAAATAAGATTTGTCAATGAAAAACCAACCGATATAACAAATAAGGATTCGTTCACAAATTTAATTGCACAATGTCTTAGACAAACAGGCATTGAATTAAACTTTGAAATATATTACAACAAGTATGAGGATAGAATGAGCAAGACAATCAATGATTGCCCATTAAATCAATTAACTTGTGATGTAACATCCTTTAAAAGTTCTACTGGTGAAAACTTAAACTACTACGAAGTATTAGAAATCTTATTACAACAGCATGATTTAAAAATTATACAAGCCGAAGGCAAATGGTTAATTTATTCTCAAATTGAGTTATTTGATGGTAGTATTGTTGGAAGAACTTATAATTATCTTGGTGTAAAAATAACTAACAAAACAGTTAATACTGACAAAGATATTCACACAACAGGCTTAAAAGTATTAAATAATACGCAGGTAAGAAAAGACATTCCTTTACAGCAGGTTACTGCTATTTATAACGTTGGAGATGATGAAAATCTTTTAATAAATGGTGATTTAGATACATTTTCGGCAGGGATTCCTGTAAATTGGAATTTAAGTTCTAATTGGAATGCTGGAGAAATATCGGCAAATACTGGTGGTGGTATTATTATAGATAATACTTTTTTAAGTCGCTCGGGTGGCATAAGCCCTGAAACTGAAATAGCTGATTCTTCATTAAGTTCATCAAAATATATTGAATCAGACCCTATTGATATATCATCTCTAAATTCTTTTAAACTATCTGCTGAATTATACGCCGATAGTGATATTGACACAATAAGGATTAGAATTGAAATGATTGGTAGTTCGACAAATACATTTCAATACTATGTAAATAAATATGGTAAAGTAGTGCGGTCTGCATCATCAATTTATGTTGATAAAGGAGATATTGATACTGCAAAAATGCTTGATATTTCATGGAAAAACGAAAGTGATGACTTTGACATGGAATTTGTAGATACTATGAAAATACGTATTTATCCAGGCGTTAGATTAAGAAGTGGAGACCCATCAAGAATGATGGTTAAATATAAAAATATAGTATTAACAGGCAGTCCAAGATTTTATGATACTGAATATATTGGTAGAAAGTGGGAATATACAAACACAAACTTACCAACATCAAAAAAGCAAGAACCATTTACTATAAAGTTTGAAGATTTTGGAATTTTTCCATCAAGAGAAAAAAAGCATACAAGCAAATTATTTTTAGCTAATAAAACAAGTCAAACAAAGGATTGGAAACGTACAAACGAAACTGTAAATCATTCTTTAGTTGAAAGTATGCTAATTGATAGATTAGCAGTTAGTTCAAAATATGGAGACATTATAGAAGGAAGCGTATTTGGTTACGTTAGTTTATTTGAGACATTGACAATAGATTCTACTAATCAAAGGTTTGTAGTTTTATGGTCTGAATATTCGCTCCAAAATAATCAAAGCGAGGTTTATGTTACGGAGTTGTATGCAACAAGCGTAAATACAAGCATAAAGGTTTATGATTTATTTGAAAATGATAAAATAGTTGATGTTACAAGTACGGAGGAGGTTTCAACAATAAACGTAAATGATACATTTGATAAGCCAATTACTACAAATGGCGGTATAATTCACGGCATATTATACCCCGATGGTGGCATTGATTCACTCCCAAAAGACACAACAAACCCGAGAGCAGGCAATAAAGGAGTATTAATATTTGGAGGTACAAACGCCGAAGAAATAACACTCGGCAACAAAGAAAATCAAACTTTAGTCGATGTTTTAGGCGGTAAAATAAAAATCGGTTACAATTTATTCTACGACAAATCTATCATCGACGGTGAAGGCGATGTAGTAAAACAACTCGGCCTTGATTCTGATTTTCAAGTTGATGGACGTATTGAGGCGGTTAGCGGTATCTCGGTTGGGCAGGATGGGGTTTTGATGACGATTACTAAGGAATTAGGTGTCGGTGGTCAGACTTACGGACAAATAGACGCACACAACGAACTTAGGCTAATTTCGCCAGTCGTAAACGTTACACAAACGCTCGGCGTAAATCAAATTACTGGTATTAATGGTAATTTCATTACAGCTAATGCTCCGATTTATTTTACTCAGCCGATTTATGTGCAGGCTTCTGCAAATCCTAATTCTCCGATAACAAATGCACAGTTTGATACGGCTTTGTCATCTTATGATTTTGGAAATATTAGAATTTACGGGTCTGTTGATGTGGCAAGCAATGGCTCAAATATAACTTTATCAGGGCTTTATACACTCGATGGTGTAGGCTTGCAAGTTGGTGTAAAAGTATTGGTAAAAGACCAAACTGACCCTAAAGAAAACTATATTTATATTGCAGGCGTAGGTGCATGGAGCAGGGTAACGGATTTGCCTAATAACTCGATTAAGGGTGTGCAGGTGCAAGTTTTAGGCGGTGGAACAGTAAACAAAGGAGGTATTTTTGTAAATACTAATACTACTGAAGTAACAATCGGAACTACAAATGTAACGTTTAGGCAGTCTTTCCAAAATGTTTTAGGCTTTAATTCTGCTTCTCTTATTGCCAATAATCAGATTTTTAGTGGCACTAATAAATTTACAAATAAACTTGAAGTTCGCACTCCTTTGTCAGACACGGAGGCAGTAAATTTGTCTTATGTAACGCAACAATTTAATAGCTTTGGTTCTTCAATTAATAGTGCTTACTGGTCAAAGATTAGCAATTATGGCATTGGCACAACTACAAGCAATAGCCTTCAATTTTATGTAAATAACGTAAAAAAGGCGGAGTTACTTACAAATGGCATGATGACAGGTTTAAAGGCTATTCATATTAATGATGGTGCTTTTAATATGCCGTTTTTGACAAGTTTTCCGAATTATTACGGTGCTACAATAAACAATAATCTTCATGTAGGTGGAATATCAGGCACTTCTAAAGCTTTATATTCGCTTGACCTTATAAGAGGTTCAGCGACAGGTTATCGTTCGGGTGTGCGGTTTGGTGCATATAATTCTGCAGGAGAAGTTAATCAGTTTTACTACGGTATTGAATACTCGACTGCCGATAAATTGTCAATCGGAAGGTATTCTTCTACTGCAATGGATGGAGCGAGTACTTCGCTTGATGCTACAAAAACAGCAACCGTTGATAATTTGGGAAGATGGGCGTTTGGCAAGAACGCTGCTGCATATCGTGTTGATGTATACGGAGACGTAAACATTAGCGGTATGTTTAGGATTAATGGCTCATTCGGTGATAATCAAACGTTTCTTAAATCAAACGGGACAACACAATCGTTTTCGATTTTGACTGTTGCTGATATTTCAGATATAGATACAGTTTACGCTTCAAAAGCATTTACTGCTTTAAATTACGTTACAAAAGCAAATTTTGACGTAGTTGCTGCATGGGGAAATCACGCAGGGCTTTACGTAGATAAATCTACAAACCAAACAGACATTGCAGGTGCAAAAACATTCACGACTTCTATTCAAAGCCCGATTGTAAAGGCTGGTACTGATTCGTTAAATATCACCTTAACAAATATATCGGGAACTGCTCCACGAGTGGCATCAAACGGAACATTAGATTTCTTTGCGACTACAAGGTTTGACTGGCTAACAACAGGTAATATTGGTCGAATGCGACTAACTACTACTGGCTTACGCGTTGGTAGTTCATCTAACCCTTTATTTGGATTACACATTGACGGAACTGCTGGATTTGAAAGTTTAATTTCTGTTGGAAATACTTCTCAAAATATTCCGATGTCAAGCGGAACTGCTGGTCAGTTTTTGCGTAGAAGTAATGTTTCTAATGGTTTTTATAATGTTGATGTAAACAGGTGGGAAAACTTTGGCGAGTTTGGGCAGTTTCAAACTCATGCTCAATTTGGAAATATATCTACCTTGCCATGGGGTACAAGTTTTGTAAATGGCACTACAACAGGCTTACCAAATGCGGGTTTACAAGCTCACGTCATGAAGATGTCAATTGGTTCGGAATACCCTGACCAAGCGACTTATTTAGCAATACCAAGACCGTTTGCAAATTACTTTGATGGACAAATATATGTTCGTGGAATCTACGGAACTGCTGATAGCGGTTGGATTAGCGTTGGTGGTGGCAACTTTAAAGACTACGATTTTGACGAGTACGAAGCTACGATAAAATATCACGGTTATTTTTATAATAATACTCCAGAAGGACGAGAAGGATTTATCGGTTTTAATCGACTGGACGGTGGCGTAATACTTGAATACAAATACACCGAAATAGACAGCAATGTAACGACTACCTACCGCAACATTATGAATAGCGACGGCCGTTTAGCTTATCAAATTGGTAATGGTGAAGCAAAAAGATACGCATTGTTTGAAGAAGTAGGCACTGGTGGTGTTGGTGTTACTTATACGCCGAGCGAGCCTATATTTTTTGTAGGCAATCAAATAAACGTACGTACTGCATCAGCTACGCAAACAGGAGTATTAACAAAAGAAAATTGGACTACATTTAACAATAAGCAAAATACACTTTTAAAGGCTTCTTCAACACAAGACGGATATTTAAGCAAAGAAGATTTTGCAACGTTTTTAGCGAATACTGGTGGAGGTACAGGTACTACTTATACTTTTACTGAGCCTATATATTTAGATGGTACAGCGGTTAAAGTTCGTGTGGCTTCTGCTACTCAAAATGGCGTTTTAACAAAAGAGGATTGGGCAATTTTTAACGGCAAGCAAAACACGCTTTTAAAGGCTTCATCTACACAAGACGGATATTTGAGCAAGGAGGATTTTGCTACTTTTTTAGCAGGCACAGGTAGCGGAGGCGGAGTAACTTATACACTTGCTGACCCTTTGTTTTTTGTAGGCAATCAAATAAATGTAAAAACGGCATCGGCAACTGAAAACGGAGTTTTGACTTCAACTAAGTTTAGTCAATTTGATGCTAAATTAGGGAATGGCAGTACGGTTACTTCTTATTTGAATTATCAAACAAACAGCTCAATATATTTCAATTATTCGGCAATTAACGCAACCGCCTCGGCTTATATTGCCTATATCGCTAACACCTTGATGGTTGGAGCTCAGACAGAACTTTTAATTTATTCTGTTGATTCAAAAGTCAATATTCAAAGAAACAATTACCCAACTGATGGTTCGATGTTTACGGAGGTGAAAATGGGCAATATTATGAACAATTCAATTTTGAATTTTCACGGCACAAACCTAAATTTTAAAACAAACACAACGCCCACAAATGGGCAAAAATTCTGTGTACAATACGATTCATCAAAAAATACATTCTTTTTCGTACCAGCATAAAAACAAAAAAAACATGAAATTAAATTTTAACAAGTCGTTACAAAACCTTGATGGTTCGGAAGTGGAACAATCGAACATGGGAAAATTATTGGCAAATGTATTGAGCCAAGCAAATACCTGTCTCTTATACACATCTGACGCTGCCGACGAATAGAGAGGTGTAGATCTCGGTGGTCGCCG
>ENA-OSIY01000158-OSIY01000158.1-marine-metagenome-genome-assembly--contig:-NODE-158-length-38366-cov-7.392175_pt1 | contig 38366 bp, 67 predicted proteins | sample MGYA00237884_ERZ534233 | MGnify/ENA primary metagenome ERZ534233 (study PRJEB26412, sample SAMN06343840) | marine metagenome | isolation source: estuarine water | place: USA: Columbia River Estuary... | reverse complement strand
TGATACGGCGACCACCGAGATCTACACCTCTCTATTCGTCGGCAGCGTCAGATGTGTATAAGAGACAGGTAATATCCAAATTAGACAAAATGGTACTACACAAGTAGCCATTCAACAAACTCAAATTGTTACAGGTGCAGGATACGGTCAAGAAATTGATATTATTACATATTTTAATGGTTCAACAGATTATGTTGAAGCTACCGCATTCACAGGTAATACAACATCCCAAAATATAAATGGAGCCAGTTCAGGTACATGGTTTACTGCAGCTTTAATTGTTGGTGGTGGAACAAGTGGGTCATCTGGTAGTTCTGGTACAAGTGGGGCATCCGGTAGTTCTGGTACAAGTGGGTCATCTGGTAGCTCTGGATCTAGTGGTACATCTGGTTCAAGTGGAACAAGTGGATCATCAGGAACTTCAGGTTCATTAGGTAACTTTGGAGGTGATTCAGTTTTAATGTATGGTAACTATTATAGTTTTAGTGGATCTGTTTTTTCTGGGGTAATTGGATTTATTTCTACGAATAGTGGTCCATCAGGTACTTTTCAAATAGACATTAGTAATACTGATGCTCAAGGTGGTAATATCACAAACTGGAATAGTGAACTTTTATCCAGTAGTAGTGCAGCTAAAGGATATTTGCGGGTAAGTGTTGATGGGTCTTCAAATAATTATGCTATTTATAGAATTGACTCTGGTTCTAGTGGTTCAGGCCAGTATTTATTAAATGTTACATATATCAGTAGTAATGGAACTATTGGTACTTTTGCTACTGTTGTTGTATCTTTTTCTAGAACTGGTGATTTAGGCGCAACAGGTTCAAATGGTACATCTGGTTCATCTGGTTCATCTGGTACTTCGGGATCATCTGGAACAAGCGGTACAAGTGGTTCATCTGGTACAAGTGGTTCATCTGGTAGTTCTGGTACATCTGGTTCAAGCGGTTCATCAGGAAGTTCTGGTACAAGTGGTTCATCTGGTACAAGTGGTTCATCAGGTAATTTTGGAGGTGATACTTTATTATATAAGTTTGATAATTTTACAATAAGTTCGCCAAGTCCAAGTGCAGCAATTACAGCGGGTAGATTTATACTTGCTGGAACAGTACTTTCTGATGTTACCAGAATTGATTTTAATTATACAGATGCACAATCAAGTAATTCTACAAACTGGATAAATAATTTATATGCAAGCACAAATCCTATCAAAGGTTCATTAAGAATAAGTAAAAATTATTCAAGTAATAATTTTGCTGATTACCAAATAAATAGTGTTACATCCGCATTTGCATACCCAAATTCCATCTTAGTTACTTATGTGGGTGGTAACGGAACTATAACTCCTGGTGATGATTGTACCGTATCATTTTCAAGAGCAGGTAATTTAGGTGCAACAGGTTCAAACGGAAGTTCCGGCTCATCTGGTAGTTCAGGTTCAAGTGGTAGTTCAGGTACATCGGGAATTAGCATAACTGGTCCAACAGGTGCTACTGGTCCTGCTGGCTCAGGCGGAGGCACTATTACTATAGGATTAGTGCAGGCAATGACACAAGGATTACAAAATATATTTTAAAAAAATAAATAATTATGGCAGCAAATACAGCACCAATATTTTCTATTGCAGGAGACATAGAATGGGGAGCAACAGCAATTACAACAGCTAATACAGCAAAAGACGGAACAGGAACTGTTCTAAATGTTTTTACAGCAAATGTTGATGGAGCATTTGTACAAAGAATAAGATTTAGATCAGCAGGAACTAATATTGCTACAGTAGCACGTGTGTTTATAAACAATGGTTCTACTAATGCAACTGCAGCTAATAACATTCTTTATGATGAAATAACACTTGCAGCAACAACTCTTTCAGAGGTAGCAGCATTACCTGTTTATGAATTACCATTAAACTTTGCATTACCTGCAGGATATGTATTAAATGTTACATTAGGTACAACAGTTGCAGCAGGATATTTTGTAAGTGTAATTGGAGGTAAATATTAAGAATTATGGAATACATTTTAATACAATTTACACTTGGATGGGATTTTCAAGCGTATCAAGAAATTAGCGGTGGCAACCTGGTTAGAATAACTGACTTGGATGGTAATACATTAGAATATTCTGACTTTCCTGTTGAAAGTTATGTAGTTGATGAAAATCCTCCAAGACCTATTTGGGCAATATAACATATGCTAGATTTAAATAACATACCATCTCAACAGCAACAAACCACTATACTCTATGCTACAGGTAACTGGCAGGCATGGAGTAAACCACGTAATGCTAAATTTATAGAAATATTCTGTTTAGGTGGAGGTGGAGGTGGTTCGATAGCTACAGTAGGAACTGGTGCAAGAAATGGAGGTAATGGAGGAGGTGCTTCAGGTATAGTTAGAGGTATTATACCTGCTTTTTTATTACCTGATACTCTATATATTTTAGTAGGAAAGGGGGGAGCAGGTTCAACAACAAATAATACAGCAGGCGGTGTTGGAGGTATAAGCTATATAGGATTACAACCATCAACATCAGAACAAACTTTAATATGTAAATCTTCAACAAATACTCCTTCAAATTCAGCAGTTGGTGCAACAATTTCAACAGTAGCACTTTCAGCATTTGGTAATTTAGGACTTTTTACAGCAATTGCAGGTGTTGGTGCTAGCTTGGGAACAAGTGGTATAGGAGCAAGTCAAACTGCTTTAGCAACAAGTTTAGTTACAGGAGGAGCAGCAGGTGGTGGTAAAACTACAGCAGAATTTTTTGCAGGAGGAAATATAAACTCAGCATCAGCTATATTAACGACACAAGTAAGTGGGGGTACAACTGATGGAGAAAAAGGGAATGATGGATATGGTACATTACAACCATTCTGTGGAACAGGTGGTGCAGGAGGTGCAGGAAGACAAGGTGATTCACAAGTAGGTGGAAATGGAGGAAATGGATTTTATGGTTGTGGAGGAGGAGGTGCGGGTGCAAGTTCATTAACTGTAGGACTTAGAGGCGGAAATGGTGGTGACGGGATAGTCATAATAACTGTAATATCATAATATGTTAGATTTATCATATTTTCAAAATCAAAACTCAAATGTACAGGGTTTCTTCAGTGGAGGAACTTGGCAAACTTGGATAAAACCAAGAGGTGCTAAACTTGTCACCATTATTTGTCAAGGGTCAGGTGCAGGAGGAGGAGGTGGTCGTCAATCTGCCTCAACACCAAGAGCAGGAGGTGGAGGTGGAGGTTCAGGAGCTACTGCAAGATTAATTATAGACGCAAGATTACTTCCTGATATACTTTATATACTACCTGGAATAGGAGGAGCTGGTGGTTTAGGAGGAACAACAGCAACATCAGGTTCTTCAGGACAAAATAGTTTTGTAACTTTAATACCTGACACATCATCGGTATCAAATGTAGTTTTACGTTCAGGAACTACACCAGCAGCAGGAGGACCAGCAGGTACTACAGCGAATACAGCAAACGCAGCAGGAGAAACAATATCGGTAATTACAAATAATATTTTTTCTAATTTAGGGATTTTTACTTTTCAAGCAGGTGTGATTGGAGGAATAGGGGGTGTGACAAATGGTCAAGGATTAGTAACTATAATTAATTTTACAATAAATTCAGGCGGTGGCGGAGGAACTGGAATTAGCGGTACAGTTGCCGCTGCGGGAGTTTTCCCGGGAGTTGCATCAACACCTGTAAATACAAATGGACAAAATGGAAATATTTTATATAAACCGACATTAATGTTATATGGAGGAAGAGGCGGTGGAGGTTCTTCTGCAGCAAGTACAAATGGTGGAAATGCTGGAAATGGTGCACCAGGATGTGGGGGTGGTGGTGGTGGAGCTTCTACTAACACAGGAGTAAATGCAGGGAATGGTGGTAGAGGAGGCGATGGCTTTGTAATAATAACAACAAGTTTATAATTTATGATAGATTTATTTAATATACCAAATAGTCAACAAGACGTACAAATATTCTATGCAAATGGAAGTGCTTGGCAAACTTGGCAAAAACCAAGAAAATGCAATTATGTGTATATAATGTGTATTGGTGGTGGAGGTGGTGGACAAAGCGGTACTGTTGCAAGTGGTGCCTCTTCCTCAAATAATACACAAGGTGGGGGTTCAGGTGCTGTAACAAGAGCATTGTATAATTCACAACAAATACCAGATAGATTATATATTCAAGTTGGTTTAGGTGGTAATGGTGGTGCATCTACATTAACTAATACATCAAATCCGGGTTCTTCAGGGACAAGGAGCGTTGTATCACTACAACCAATAAGCTTAATTGTATCACAAAACCTAGTAGCAATATCAGGAAATGCAGGCGCAGCTGGAGGTGTTTTAAATACAACTTCAGCAGGCGAAACCGTTTCAACTCAAACAACTGCAGTATTTTATACATTATCAAATTTTATATCAACGGCAGGAGTTGCGTGTACTTTTTTTGCTGCATCACCAATCGCGAATATAAATACTTTAACATCTCAAATTACCTGTCAAGGAGCTCAAGGTGGTGGTGGTGTTGGTGGAATTCCAGCAGCAAGAAATGGCGGTTCAATCTCAGAAACTTCGTATACACCTCTTATTCAAGGAGGATTAGGAACATTAAGTCCATCAACAAATGGAGGCAATGGTAGTAATGGGGTTACAGTATGGAAACCTTTTCTATCTACAGGTGGTGCTGGCGGTGGAAATTCTGATTTAGGAAATGGTGGTAGTGGAGGAAATGGAGGTATAGGTTCTGGTGGTGGTGGTGGAGGTTCTTGTTCATCAGGACAATCTGGTGCAGGTGGTAAAGGAGGAGATGGATTAGTGATTATAATAAGTTTTTAATGTGAATTACTTTATGCCTGCTAATTCTATTTCTAAACATTAAACTTATGAAACATTAAGCAGTATAATAATTTATTAACAATTCTCGTTATCTTGTTATGTATTATTAAAAAATTATATAACTATAATATATGATGGCAAGGTTGAGATATTACTTTAGGAAAGAAACCACCAAATCGTCCAGATATGAATTATATAGTTACCCAATACAAAAAAAATTAGTAAACATAACTCCGGATCATCAAAGAAACATTTATTGTATTATTTCATATAAAAATAAAATGTTTTAATGAAAGTAAGAGCACATACTTGTTACCTAGGTCACACTGGATTTGCATCACACGCAAGAAATTTTTTTAGAGAACTATCAAAACACGTTGATTTAAGGGTTAGAAACTACACATGGGATTCTAATCCACAATTAGATGAAATAGATTATTCAATTTTAGATAAAATTACATTAAGTAATTCTGATAATACCCAATCCGATTATCCTATATCACATTCATTTCCAGATCTACCCTGGATACACAAACAAGATTTTAAGCAAGATATTGATATAGTACTAATGGACATGCATCATAAATACTTTTATGATGATTACACTGCACCAATTAAAATTGCATATACCGTATGGGAAAGCACTGAACTGGAGCAGAATTTCTTTAATCAGCTTCTAAAATTTGATTATCTGTGGGTGGTTAGCGTATGGCACAAGGAAATGGCAATCAAGCAAGGATACCCTGAGGAAAGAATATCAATAGTAAACGAAGGTGTTGATTCGGAATTCTTCGAACCAATTGAACCAAAGAATGACAAATTTAGATTTTTATTTTTTGGTAGATGGGATTACAGAAAGGCTCTTCCCGAGATTATAGAATCATTCATAAAGGCATTCCCTGATAATAACGACATCGAGCTGATTTTAAGTGCGGATAATCCATACTCAATAGATGGATTTTCATCAACGGAAGAAAGACTTGAGCATTACGGACTGACTGATGATAGGATCAGGGTCATTCACTTTCCAACGAGATCGGAGTACATAGACTATATAAAAAATGGCAGCGTACTCATCACATGTGCAAGAAGCGAGGGATGGAATATACCACTAATTGAAGCCATGGCAGCAGGCACACCATCAATATATTCTAATTGGGGAGCACAACTGGAGTTTGCAGGTGGACTTGGTAATCCAGTAAAAATATCAAGAGAACTACCAGCTAATGTTGGTAGAGATCTCGGATTCGCAGGTGACACACCGGGTCTTTACGCAGAACCAGATTTTAGTGATTTACGGAGGGTTTTACTCGATTGCTATGATAACTACAGGCTTAAGAAAAAGATTGCTTTAAAGGAGTCTAAAATCATTCAGAAAAATTTCACCTGGACTAAAATTGGATTAGATGGAATTAGAGAGCTTAGAAAGGCATCGAAATCAAAAGAAGCTGTGGTTATAATGTCTCATTCCGATACGGACGAGAAGCTATCAACTCTGAAAAAAAATATTGAAAGCACAAGAGAAAATGGATTCAGTGTGATTCTATCCTCACATATAGATGTACCTAATGAGATACTATCAATGTGCGACTATGTTGTGATAGATAGAGAAAATCCAGTGGTTTATAATAAGGAATCCAAAATATACACCAGTCACATCTTATTTACATACTGGGACTATGCTGATTTCAGAGTCGTTGTACCATTTAAGTATAATCACAGTTATGCAGCACTTAAGCTCATAAAAAATGGTCTTGCGCTTTCAGAATATAACGGATTCGAAAAGATACATTTCATAAACTATGATTATATTATAAATTACGAAACGCTAGACCAACATTCAAAACTGCTTGATGATAATGATTTAGTAGGTTATAAATGGGATTCTTATGGTGGATTATCAATAAATACTGGATTTTTCTCATCCAATATAAATCTGGCTAAAACAATTAAAAATATAAACTCAAAGAAAACATTCTACTCGGATGAAAATGTATGCATATTAGAGGATGTCATAGGTTCTGCTATATCAAATTCAGGATTAAAGTATGATCTTTCAAGTATAGAAAAAATAAAGGAAAGCAACACCATAAACATGTTTGAATTACCAAATAGATGGATGTCCGAATCTGGATGCATTGGTGGTAAATTTAACAAATCATACTACATTTTTACCGATGGTAAAAAAGATGTAATAATAAAAACGGAAAGCAACACATTAAGTGTTGAACGTGGAAAAATGAATTTCATAAAGGTTGAGGAGAATGATATTATATCTGGAGTTGTAGTAACAAATGAGAATAAATCATTTGAGGATGTAATCAATATGGAAAATTGCATAGGCGAATTCGAAATAAGAAAATTTGATTTAATAAGGGATATTAATAACAAAGAAATAAAAATGGAAGAGTCTGAATTTATAATAGATTACAATAATGGACCTTTTGTTGAGATACTAGGTGGTAGTGATTTTTTATACTCTGTCTCCTTCATAAACGACGATAATGGAAGCATTCTATATGAGACAACCCTGAATAGAAACTGCTGGTGCAGATGCTCAATCCAATATTATATTAAATGGAGGATAGAAATAAAGAATTTAACGACAGGTAAAGTTCACACTGATATATTTAAACCGGAGGGAAAAAATATAACGATCAAATTAGATTCATCTTCCCTTGGAGATAACATAGCATGGATGCCTATAGCAAATGAATTTGCAGAAAAACATGGATGTCAGATCACACTAACTACATTTAAAAATTTTATATTCGACTCTTCCAAATATCCAAATATAAAATTCATAGAACCACACGATTCAATAAAATCATACGCAACATACAACATAGGCTGGTTCTATGGAGAGAATGGACCGGATTTGAATAGAAATCCTAGGGACTTTAAAAATATACCCCTACAATCAGCAGCATCGGATATATTAGGGCTTTCTGAAACCACAGTAAAACCATCCATAAAGATCAATGATTCTTCCAGACCACTGGAGAAAAAATATATATGTATAGCCATACATTCAACAGCTCAGGCAAAGTATTGGAACAACCCCACGGGGTGGCAAGGTATAACTGATTATTTAATATCGAAAGGATATGAAGTTGTCATAGTTAGCTCCGAGGAGGATGGATACATGGGAAATAAAAATCCAAAGGGTGCAATCTACATGGAGGATAACTCGATGGATACCCTGATAAAATACCTAAATCATTGTGAGGTATTTATAGGTATAAGTTCAGGTATAAGCTGGTTATCATGGGCACTTGGAAAGATAACAGTAATCATATCGGGATTCAGCAATCCAATAACGGAACCAATTGACGGTAATGTCATAAGAGTATTCAACGACTCGGTATGTAATGGATGTTTTAATACTCATCGACTCGATCCAAGTGATTGGAATTGGTGTCCAATAAATAAAGGAACACATAAACAATTCGAATGTAGCAAATCCATAACATGGCAGGATGTGGCTGAAGCAATAGAATCAGGAAAATCATCCGAATATAAATCAAACATAAAACAAACGATAAGGACACCTGAGATTGAATTTATACCAAATAAGAGGGACTATCCAAAATTAGCAGAGCAACCTTTGGCTTCAGCATGGGGAAATATACCAACAATACTGAAGGACATCATCGATAGATTCGATATTGATACAAAAAGAGCTCTAGAATTTGGCGTTGAGTATGGGTATTCAACATCGGCCATATCTGCCTATTTCGATGAGGTGATAGGGGTTGATATATTTACCGGGGATATACACAGCGGACTGAAAAATGATCATCTAATTCAAACATTGGGGTATCTTGAACCATTTAAAAACATCTCTCTGATAAAAGCAGACTATGTGGATTTCATCAGGGACAATGAAGAAATATATGGATTAACCCATATAGATATAGTTCATGATTTTGAGCACACATACGAATGTGGTGAATGGGCAGTTCAACATTCAAGGGTAACAATTTTTCACGACACCGAATCTTTCCCTGAGGTTAAGAGAGCATGCCAGGAATTAGCAGATAATTTCGATTTGGAATTCCATAATTATAAAGAATCATACGGATTGGGAATATTAGTTAATAGAAGAATAGAATCAAAGTAAATATTAAGAATATATAATTTTCATTGGGGCTTTTGAATATATAAAAACAAAAACTAATGAAAAATTTTATATTAATTTTACTGCTAATATTCCAAACAGCAGTAGCACAGAATCTGAGAGACAGTGTGCTCATTAAGAGTGACATATTCGAAATAACATACTCGGAAGTTCTGGAACAGCCAAAGACCATCAAATATGTTGTGAAATGCCCGGATGGAAATGCGTCGAGAGCTGGTATGGATTTTTACACCAATGATACCATAGTTACTTCGAATGCCGACGATTATGTCAAAAACATCTACGATAAGGGACATATGGCACCCGCTGCTTCATTTAATTGTACAACTGATATGTTACGTAAGACTTTCAGTTATTTGAACTGCTCGCTTCAAAATCAGGATCTAAATAGGGTAGTTTGGAGATTGCTGGAAGCTCATGAAAGAGAATTGGCAAAAAAATATAAGGTTGTTGAGGTTTCCATAACGTGTGTCTTTAGCAAGACCTCACTAAAATTACCCAGCGGTGCAACAGTTCCTGATGGGTATTATAAAACTATAAAATATGATGGTAATATTGAGAAGTATTATTTCAAGAACGAAAAACCAAAATCGTCAAAATATGAATTATATAGAATATAAAAAAAGAGCCTAATGGCTCTTTTTTTATTGGTTACCGTAAATGTTTCCTGGGGAGAATCCGAAAACAGTCCCAGTGAATGCTGATCCAGTTGCAGTTACTGTGATTGGCAAATATATCCCCGTATTAGTTGAACCTATCGCTATTGCGTTTCTGTTACCCTTAGCATCATAGAAATCAAGATTTGCTGCCCCTGGAGCAACATATATTGATGAGATAGGCAATTCTTTTGATGTTGGTCCTGCAGTAGCCCCGGTAGCTCCTGGATTATAATTAGTGTTAGCTACTAATCTGTAGCAATTATTTCCTTGTAACATGTTGTTATTTATTTATTTTATATATCAGTTTAGTTAGTTCTCTCGAAATTGTCATAATCTGCATCGTCGTCGGGATTTAGGATTTTTGATATTTCATCAGCTTCTTCGTAGTCCTTATCCTCAAGGGCTTTGTTAAGTAGATCTCTAAGCTGTGACTTACTCATATTAGAATAGTTTGGAATTTCCGCATCAGCTATAGCTTGGTCTCCCGGATAATACCCAGGATACTCCTCCTTGACTATTTCGAGAAATTCGTCCATTTTATCGCCATAAGTTGATACCGCATCCAGTAACATTTCTTTGCACATCTCCTCGTCCATAATTTCATCAAGAGTGGCTTTTGTTGATTGTGAAATGAACAGCAATTCAGGTTTTTCTATGACCTCGTCATCAATCCTCTGTCCAGGTTTAAATATCTGGCCAACTAAAACATTCTCGCTTATATCAAATTGGATGACATAGAAACACCCATGTGTCTCAAACATTCTCATGATTGTGTTCCTATCCCCCATAAAAGGTAGGAGGAAGGAGATTTCGTCTTTCGTTGGGTCGATTATACTTAGTGTTAGACCGTTTGGCGATTCAATTCCGGTGAAATCCTCGAATAATTTTATATGCTTCATAATTTATAATTTTATACTGTATATATCAGACTAAAGAAATCATTATATGTGTACGATTGCTTATTTTATCCATATCGAGTATATATACCATATACATAGTATGTTACTATGATAGTATGTATACGCCCGAAAAAATCTAAATCAGATGGTCAAAAAAACATGCAAATCATACAAGTTAAAAAATACCAAATCAACTTGGGTGCAGATGGGCTTATCTTTCATAGTAGCCTGGTTGATTACAGGGATAAATTACATAGAGCTAAATCCATGCGATTGGTCAAATTGGAAAAAACCAATGTTACTAGTGATAACTCTGGTTGCATACCCCTACATGAAAAAGAATTCAAAGAAAATATTAAGGGCAATGGAGAGATACAAGAATAACAGAGATAAAGAAAAAACATTTAAAGCTAACAATGCTAATAAAAACATTTGAGAGTTTCTCAGAAGAAATGGACGAGAGGGAGTACACTATAGATGAGCTTCCTGCAGCAATCAGAAGTGATGTAATAGAGAGGGAGAGATCATATGAACATGAGCACATTCACGAAGACTGGTACGAGGACACATTCGATTCAATAAAGGCAGAATTGGAGGAACTTGGATTACATGACATAGAAATAGAATTCACAGGATTTCATAGTCAAGGTGACGGAGCATCATTCACTGCTGATTTATATAGCGAGTACAAAAATTCGTTTACTGAGATAACTCTAGGACTCAAAGATATTCCAAAGAATGTGCTGGCAGAACTATCAATCCGTATAGTTAGAACTGATAGGCAACATTCACACGAAAATACAATAAGGGGCGAGGTTGAAATTGATGGTGAGGACGAGGTTCCGAGATTTTCTCAATTAACAGGAAAACCAATGTCGATTGAATTAGAACCATTGATGATTGATGTTGAACCCTATGCGGATGAAATAGAAGAAGCACTAACCAGATGGGCAAGAAACAAATCCAAAGAAATATACGATACTCTAAGTAAAGAATACGAGGAAATGTTCAGCAACGAAACAATTATCGATTCGATGCGGATGAGAGGAACGAAATTCGATTCAAACGGGAATGAAATATAAGGAATAGGGACAAAAATCCACATTATATAATTGAACGCGTATATGCGCGTATGAGAGCACAGGTGTCTGTGCTCTTTTTTTGTAGAAAAATAAATAGACAAATCACAAGCAAAACAAAAATAATTTCATATATTTGCTTTGTAATAAAAAAAATCAATCATTATGAACGAAGACTATAAAAAATTACTTAAGATTGCAAAATCAAGAAGAATTAAAAATGCAGACGATCTAAGAGATCTAGTGGATGAGGTTTACCCAGATTGCAACGGAGGTGAATACGAATGCGCTAAACAAATTCTTAAAATCAGAGAATAATGAGAACAATAGAAATATACACCTTCGAGGAACTAGGACCTGATGCAACCACAGTGGCAATCAATGAAGTTAAAGCTGCTATGGAAGAAAACGATCAACAGGAAGCATATAATTGGGCAATTGACGACTGCGCTCTATTCGAGCCTAAACAGGAGGAGATGGTCAATTTATTTGGAGCAGTATACACAGATAAATTTAGCGATAAAGGATTTCTATTCAAAAACAAAAGAAAGGGAATCAACTTCAACAACGAATACTTTGCAACACTTGATATTGGGGAAGCTCTAGAAATACAGGACGACTCAATGTTCAAGACGTGGTTAGAAATACCAACCAAATATCACAATTTCATTGGCTATGAATTTTATGAGTTTTGTGGCAATACCAGATTATCATTCACAGTTAATGATGATCTAGATCCATCTAAAAACGATGAAATCTTAAAAATTTTCGAGATTGGCGAGGAAAAATTCAAATCGCACATCTCTGACATAGCAAGCAGAATAGAATCATCAATCGAAGAGTACTTTTCAGTGGAATCAATAATAGAAAAAATATCAGACAACAAAGAATATGAATTCACAGCAGACGGACTCAGATACACTGCATAAACCCTAAATCATCAAATCAAAAAAAATGGCAAGAGAAAAAGCTAACTTAGAAACAAGAACATTAGAAAAATTAAAAAGAGAATTCATCGCCACGCCCGGTTGCTTTGAGGATTTTCACAATAACATGAACGGAAGGGAAAAACTATTATTTAAAAGCTGGATACAAGAAATGCGAAGAGAAGCCACTGCAAATTTTACAAGATAGTGAAATTTTATGAATTTTTGATGATATGATAAATATAATAAAAAAATCATGGCAGCAATAAAATTCACATGTAAGACCAACAATAAGGCAAAACATTACGAGATACATAATCGTACATATCTTGCTGGAGGTGCAATTATCAGGGAGAAGATCAGAAAGGACACAAGTTCAGAATTCGAGGGAGAATTGGAAATAATCTCAGAGGGTGGTACCTTATACAGAGAGGTCAAAGAATTCGATTTATCAACAGCAGCAACAATAATAGAATAATGTACAACGACGAATTAAATATGAACGACGAGGAATTCGAGGCAAATGCTGCAGAATTTACAAAAAATCAGATAGAGATACAGAAAAAGATTTTCATCGAGGGATGTTACGAAGCATATGATCTTCTTACGTCGAAAGGTAAAGAGGCTTTAGCTGTTGGTGAACTCAGTGCTATCTGTAGTGCAATAGACAGAATGACAGCTCTTTTCTTGCTCAATGAGGAATACGAAAGATGCAAATTCCTAAAGGAATTTGCTAGTGCTAATATACCTGGCTACGTTATAGTACCAGACAAGAATGTCGAAATCGAACTATTAAAATAATAAAATTATGGCAGTTTTAGGTAAAGTTAATTTAGGGTCAAGAATGACAAGAGTACCAAAGAAAATGAAGTGTAAACTTTGTCCGGAGGTGGTAGAAAATGTTGATGAAAATGCAACTGCTGTTACCTGCCATAAATGCGTAATTAAATTATGCAACAAACCAAACATAACATAATAAAATGGATCCAAGAACAGAGGAATTATTAAAGGATTACAAAAAATCCGTTCAGAAATTAGCAAGAGGATTATATCTTCAAGCACTAGCTCTTAGAAGAGACCTTGACGACAGCGGAGCTAACCAGGAAGACAAGGATGAGATATTAATGCACTGCATAAATTTAATCACCAAGAAAGATAAAACCAATGATCCAAGAATTCAATAACGATCTAATATACTTGGCAATAAAACAAGATATTATTTCCAATGGCTATGCAAGTATATCCAGAGTACAGGAAAAACTTTTATCGGATGGAATCAGTGCTGACGTTACGGTTATAAAACAAAGAATAGACTCACTGAATGAAAAAAATGATACTAAAGGTGAAACTAGTAATTTCTATAGCTAGAAAAAAATATATCGTGTTAACCGGGGTAAAAAAAATGGGGGGAAAGTCAGAAAGAACCCTACTTAGACACATCAGAAGAGAAACGATAATTGGAGAAAAAAGGAAAGTAGTCATCTCAATGCTAACTGATTGGTCAACGGGAGAAATAAAAACTCCGCTTGATCACGAGAGAGAAGAATTCGAATCTATGGCAAGAAGAAATCCAAATTCGACACTGAGTTGGGGAAAAATTCACGGAATACAGAAAAAATATTGGGACGAAAGGAATATATACTCTTAATAAGCCCGATTTCCTAAAAAGAAGTGTTTCGTTAGCGATTCACTTCTTTTTTTCGTTTAGACTGAAATAAGTAGTAAAATAATTTTTTTAAATTGCTTTTATTTCATACATTTACAAAATAATTAAAAATCACAATTATGAAATTTTACGGATTAGCAGATGCACATGGACTTGAATCATTTATGCCATTACCATACGTTGACGAGCTAAGTGGATTTCAACCGGATCCCAAGATTGTATCGGGCATGGCTTTAAGATCTGAAGCTAATATTGCAAGACATTCTGTTGTTTATATAGCAGACGTTACACTAGAGGCAGCAAAAGAAATTACTGCTCTCATGGAGGCTGGTGAGGAAGCTGAAGCATTAATATACTTAAAAGAAAATCACAAACAAATACAAATCAGAAAAAGACCAGGATCACAAAAAAGTTGGAGACTTATACCGAATCCTGACTTGGACGCAAACAGAAACTAAATATGGGAAATCAATTACATGTTGGAGACAACTTCAGAACAAATCCTCTTAGCCTTAAACCAGGTGGCTACGACGTAACAGTATTTTATTCAAACGGAAAAAGTTTCGTTTATGATAAAATCAAAACACCAGCTAAATACATCAAAAGAATTGCGGATGATGGTAAACACGGAACAATCATAGAAATCCATATTGATGGTGAAGTGGCATGGAAACTTGGAATTATGGATGCACCAAATCCATGGGATTTAAAAATATAACTTGACATGAAACAGATATTAAAAAACTTACTGACCAAAGCAACTAATGGCGAAAAGAAAAGCAAATTGGAATATGTTGTAGCAACATTAGTTGGGCTTGCTCTATTTTCTACTATCGCCACTATAGTTCCTTTATTACTAGTTTATGGAATTTCTTTATTGGGATTCCCGATAACAATCGGTTTTAAGTCCTGGTGCGGTTCTTTGCTTATAATGATTTACTTTATATCAATCAGAAGAGCTGGTGAAAATAATAGCCAGACTAACAGCAGCCAACCTAAGTAATTCGCAAATCAAGAAAATCAAATGAGCGCAAAAAAGAAAGAAGTCGAGTTAATGTGTGGCTCTTGCTACAATGATTTTCTTGAGTCAAAAATTACTTTAGTAACACTTCACGTAAATTACGGAGACCCAAAGAATGGTATGTACTGCAGAAACCTCTGCGAGAAGTGCAAAAAAACACAATACTACAAAGACAGAATACTATTAGAAGAACCACCAAGAAAATTTAACTAAGATGGGATTAGATATTGTTGCCTATAGCAAAGTACAAAAAATAGTCGTACCAGAAGGTGAGGACGAAGATGAATACTACGGATTTGCAAAAGTTGGCGGTATTCCCTGGGACAGATGCGACGATCTGGAAGATGGTTGGTACGAAGAAACCGATGAGTCTATTAGTCACGGATTTTCTGCTGGAGCATACAGTGGATATAATCAATTTAGAAGAGAATTGTCAGCAGGAGTAAATGATGTAACACCTCAGGAAATTTGGGATAATGAGGAGAAATATTCCAGTTTACCGCTATATGAAATTATTAACTTTGGCGACAATGAAGGTTGTTTTGGTCCAAGTGTTAGTAAAAAATTACATACTGATTTTGTAAACAACAGAGGTAAATTTGAACTGCATATGCTTGGTCTATGTTACGGAGTAAGTGAATCAATGCACTTCAAAAGAACAATGGAAATCTATGATGACTTCACACTAGCATTTGGAATTGCATCAGATTCAGGAATTTTAAATTTCGGGTAATGGAGATCGGAGAACACAAAAAAGATTATCAGAAGGTTATCGATGTTCTCATTTCTTGCGAGTCACCTGACCATATACAAGCAACGGAGAGATACTTTGAACTTTACATGTTTAGATGGAGGCACATTTTACACACAGAGGACGTCAATTACCTCAGAGAAGATTTTTTGGAAAGATTAAAATTAAAGGAGAAAAAATTAAATGAAAATAGTGACAATTAGGGTACTAACTGCTCTATACTATGATTCCGACATAGATAAGCTATTTTATGAATATCTCGATGAGTATTCAATAACACACAAAATAGCAACTGAACCAACACCAGGTGACCCATATCCAGAGGTTGATTATACGGGTGGACCAATAGCACTCAGAAATATGCTAAAGGAAAGGTTTGGGTATGAGAGGGAGGAAATAGAATCCCTATATCCGGAACTAATGGAAACTTAAAAGATGCTTTGGCATCTTTTTTTGTGGCTTTTGGATAGACACATCCAAAATACCGTCGGCAACGGTATTTTTAAACCACAGTGCGATTTTTTTTGGGTTAAATAATTTTTTTTATGAAAATGTTAATCATATATTTGCATATTATAAAGAATTAAATTGTTGTATATGCAAAATTTAGAGGGGTGTAAAATATGGATTGGTGAGGATAGGGAGCTATCCGCTAAAATCCAGGAAGTAGCATTTAAAGCTGGCTGGACATGGGGAAGATCCTTTGGTGGCACTGTTCTCAAACCAGGGAAAATAAGATTCATTAAGTTCGAATCGTATGGCGGTGAGAGGAGAATATTCAGTGGACATTCCGGAGAATCAGACAGGGAAGGATTCGATAGCTGTCCTAATATGGAAATCTATGCATCAGCGATGGGAATAGTTCATCGTGGTGGAGCATGCAACACACAAGATCCGGGTTGGTTGCCTTTACCGGGAGAAAAAGTTAAACTTGTCAGATACGAAGCTATTGACGAGTACGAGACAGCAAGTATGAAAGAAAAATTAGTGATTGGCGGAATATACGAAGTTCATGAAACTGATATAAATTTCAGGCAAGATGATGGTAATAGATGCATACATCTGGTTGAGAATGGTAAATGGTACTTGGCCTCTGCTTTTGTTAAAGCTGAGGAATATGATGCTGTCGTGAAAGTTAATGATGATAAAGAATTACTGGATCAGCTGAAGCAGGAGACTGCGGAAATAACGGCCTCAAGATTTCCAACACTACCAAAGAAGGGAGATTACATCATACTGAATTCAACTAGCAACACCAAAGTTTTTGATAGAGCCAACGCAGCTGCCATGGAAAAAGAGCTGACGATTGGTAGCTCCTACAAAATTTTAGAAATAGACCCACATTGGAGCTTGTACAATAAGGACAATTCGCCAAGTGTTAGAATAAAGTATGATAGTGGTTCCGATAGCTGCTGGTGCTCATTAGCAGATTTCGTACCATCAATAACAATCGACATCGAAACCACACCCACAAGAAAATATGTCGAAGTTACAAGAAATACTAAAATTAAGGTTGGAGACACACTAAGAATAACTGACAAACCTTTAACATGGAATAGTCTTTTTTCTAGTAATAGCCCAATGGATATTGATTATCCGATAGAGGTTGTGGTGGAAAAATACTCAGACAACTATGGTGGTACCTTTCTAGCGGGGGGATTTGGCTGGTGTCTCGAGGGACTAATTAAAAAGGGATGTGTGAAATTGATTGAAAATCCAGTAGCCGGACTTATATCGACACATTTTTCAGATGCACCAGGTATGGTGCAGACATTAGGCAGAACAGCCAGACAAGATCCAACTAATATAAAAGTCGAGGGTGTAAACAAAGCAGCTCCGGTGCCATCCAGAGTAACAGTTTCACCGCTAAAAATGGTAAATGTTCCTCTCGCTTTCCCAATTAAAACAAAGACGATTGATAGGGTAACCACAAAATCAAATCCAATTCAAATTTAATTTTTTTTATTGAATCAATTGTCATATATTTGCAATGTAATTAAAACAAACAAAAATGCACACACAATCAAATAAATGGAACGGCACAGGTTTACCTGATATGAATTCTTTCATTAGATTGGTTTCGTTCGGCCACACCGAAATAAAATCCTCGGGTAACGCTGAGATTTTGAAGGAAAAATTTAAGTTTGGTCAGTTATACGAAGTCATTGGAACAGATAACAAATGGAATTCTGGCGATGGTGTATTAACCGTCCATCTAAGAAATACAGATGGTGAAACACTATGGGCGGTATTGGATGATTTTCAATTACCCGATTCGATTCCAGTTTATCAGTCAAAAGTATTTCATAAAGGTGACGTTGCCATTGCAAGATGGAAAGCGAAATTTGAAGAGGACACTATAAATTATATGGAAAGGGACGGTGTGGAAATAGGTAAACCTTATACCATCGAGAGTTGGACTGCACGTTATGCAGGCGAAGATTCAAACGGAGCAGCAGTGAAAATATTGATGGATGGACGCGAGTCCAAATGGCTACCAGCCTCTGCATTCGAGAAATACGTTTATACTGAGGGAAAGCCAGGATGGGGTACCCCCGAAACAAGCACCGCTGCACCGTACGATCCAACCAATTTAAGGGTTTTGCCAGTAAAGGCAGCGGCAATAGACCAAAATCCAAAAGTCAGGATAACTGCACTGGAAGGAATATATGTACCAATCATGAATTCGTACGAAGCAAAGAACATACCAAGAAACTTGGTCACACAAAACAGAATTTTAATTTTTTAATAATAAACAACTAATTTTTTTACCATGGCAAAGACCGCAAATTACAAGTCGCTAATCAGCAAATCGGCTGATCAAGTACAAAAAGAGCAGATCGACGTAACAGTTGACCAAGCTCAAATCAGCTTAGACCAAGGTCTATTATCAGTCCAATCTCAATTGCTTAATGAAAGCAGTGGAGTTAAAACGGCAGAAGGAAATGTAGCTGCTGCTGAACTTGCTCTAAACAACTCAAAAGGTGCTGTACCGTTCAACGTACAAACCATACTTGACTTACGTAGAGCTAAGTTACAAGCTGACGAGGATTTAATCGTTGCTAAAGCAAAGGTTGCTAACTTACAAGGAGCTTTTGACTACTTGAAAGCTCTAAAAGCAGAATTATTCGGATAATATCCGAAGGTGCTGCTCGTGGCACCACGGTTAAACATTGAAGCCATTGTGAATCGAAAAGAAGACTGGGTCTACGAGTATATAAAGTCCCGATAATATTGCTAGAGGTAGTGCTCGCAACTTTATACTAAGATTCACATAAAGATGATAGTCCTTCATTGGATATTGATAAGATAGCAGATAGACCTATTACAGCAGACTATCCCGACGGGAGTGCGAGTTTTAGGTAGAATAGAATGGGTGACCTACGAATGTGTAAATCTTAAGGTCTTATCAATGGGGAAACCCTATACGTACTGTCCACACTTGGAGTTTGTGGAACTGGAACTAAATGAGGTAGACACTAGTCTAAACCAGTCCTCACAGTGCGAATGAGAACTCAGCAAAGTAAAGATAGAAAGAGTAATAATATCCCAGCAATGGTATCCTAGTCTTTACCTGACCTTACCTCATCGGTTTCGGACCGGTGAAAAGGTGCTAATAACTAAAAAGTTAAATGGGTAAGTAACCTTAAAGTATAGTCGCTTGTCATGGCGAATATGTCGTTTGTTTTTATTACACCCCGAGGCCTAGGAAACTAGGCCTCATTTTTTTGTGGTAAAAAAGTTTTTTTAATTGGAATGGATTTCGTATATTTGTCATGTAATTAAAAAATAACATATTATGTACATGGAACAATTAGAACTTTCACCAACACCCATTGCAGAAGATTGCACACAAGTTGGTACTCCCGAAGCATATAAATTCGGAGCATTAGAATGCAGAGTTTTCGTAGAACAATTAAGAAGAGTGTTTGGAGACGAACCAACAGGATCTTATTTTAAGATTGCTTCAAACTCCCACGAATTTGGTACCTACTATGAGGTTGTTATTAGATTCGATGAAGATAACAAAGCAGCATCCAAGTATGCCTACAAAATAGAAGGCAAACTTCCACAGTATTGGGATGAAGAAGCTAAGTCGGAACTAAGAGAAAGAAATTATCCAATCCAATTTAAACAGTAGATTATGCCAAAACAACAAGAAGAAACACACTATGTGATCGCAACAGGAGGTGTACTGAATGATGAGATCAGAGTGGAGAAACATAAATTTACCAGCCGTGACGAAGCATTCATGGATGAGTATGATGATTTCGGAGAGTATATTGACGAGCAACTGGAAAATGAATGTGCTGAATATGAGCAAAGCTTTTGTAGAACATTTACAATAAGTGACGACAACATAGATAACCTAATAGCAATGCTAATAAAAGTAAAAAATGGGAAATAATATAGACAAAACTTACATCTTTGTATTTGCAGTTATTATTGCTTGCCTCGTTGGGTTTACGACAAAACCAGATGAAAAATCTACGGGATCAACTCAAGCAAGAGGTTTTAGTAGTGCTCAGGAAGCAGTAAACTATATTAACTCACAAGGGTATTCGGGTAACAGGGTTAGATTACTACAAAGCGGACCGGGTGGTTGGATAGTGGTTACTGAAAATTAAAAACAACCGCACACAAAAAAGCCTAGAGATTATCTAGGCTTTTTTTATGCTAAATTGTTTGCCCAATCGCTAACATTTATTGCTGCCCAGTTGGCAGGCTCCATCTTATTTTTTAGTTCAATTATACTATTTCTAATTAGCTGTATTCCAGCATCTACATTAGTATCAGGATCCGACCATTTATTACCCAGTGGAGTAGCATCAACACCTGGATATTTTAGGTTTGGATTCATTGCAAATACACCTTTGTATGTCGAATTACCGTTTTTTGGATCGAATCCAGACTCTATTAATGCACAAGTAACTGCAAAATCAAAAGGAACGTTATATTTTTTACAATACTTAAATATTGCCTCCTTGACCCTAGCATGCTGTGGTTTGAATATCTCGGTTTTTGCTTGTTGATATTTTCTTTTCCACTTGCCTTTCCACATATTTATAAATGTTGCTGCTGCTGATTTTTGATCACCAGCATCAAGGTACTTGATGATATTCTTTTTATCCTCTGGCCTATCACTAGGAACATTGCCAACGAGATTTGCATACTTAACACCCTTTTTGGTTTTAAGTGTGTCTTCCACCATTTTACCATTTCCTAAAGAGGCTCTAATTAGTCCATTCGCACCTGCCACACCTTGTTGGTGTTGTAGATACAGAACGAAATCACCACTTTCACCACCGGTAAATGCTTTATCACCGGAAATGGGAGGGATGAGTTTATCATCAGATGCTTTTGGTCCATTACCAAATCTTGCCTCAAGATCAGCATCTATTTGTGCCTGTGTTTTATTTGCTCCAATACCAGTGGTTGCACCCGTTGCACCAGTAGCTCCTTCGTCCTCCACCCCACTTCTGTATTCATCTTTCGAAGCTTGTAGCTGAGCCGATCTTGCAAGCAAAGCAACCATAGTGGGGTCAAATGCCTCGCTTACGCTGAATTGTTTAAAGTTTTTTATTCTGTTCATAGTTACTATTATAATGATTGTATGCTATATATCAAAAAAATTTCGCCTTATTTATTTTTTTAATAGGACAGGATTTCATACATTTGGATATTAAAAATAAGGACAAATGTCATGGGCGAAATTTTTAAAAATGGTTTAGTTGGACAGACAGTAATCTACAAAAAATATATGGATGCTGGGGAGTATACTGATGCTGTTGGTCTAGTAGTTGATAAAGTTATAGCCGAGGCAGGAGCTAGTTCAACGACAAGATTTTTAATAATGGACAACGATTTTAATATAACACCAGTATCTTACAATAAGATAAAAAAGATTGTGGTTAGTACAGAATTTGAAAATGCTGAATAATGGGATTTAAAAAAGGTCTAAAAGGATGTCTTGTTGAATATTTCGAAGATAAATCTGAGGCTGCTGAATATAGTATTAAAATAGGAACAGTCGTTGACAGAGTTAGTGGATGGTATCTTATAGCAGACAATGACTGTCGGATACACCACGTAGGCTTCAAGAATATCAGGAGAATTGTAATAATAACGAAATTTGAAAAGGTAAGTAATGAATAAGGGAATCATAGGAAAAAGAGTCGAATATAAGCAAAGTATGCATTCATCCACAGAGCAGGGAATAGTTATGTGTCTATGTGAGAACAATTTATGGTTTCTAATCTGCGATGATGAATTGGAACTACATAGAGTTAGATACGACATGGTGTCAAGAATTGTCCTTGATATGAAATTTAAGAAGGTCAAAAAGGAAAAAATAGAGGAATAATTTTTTTATTCAAACATTATATTATATATTTGCAATGTAATTAAAAAACATTAAAAATGGCATACAAACCACCAACAGGATCAAGACCTCCAATGAGCGAAGAGGCTAGACTTAGAATATCAGAGTCTATCAAATTGAAAGCTGCAGAACGAAGAGCAGACGCAGGATTACCGCCAATCGTTTACGGAGGATCGGCTGCACCAGACTTCCTAGAGAAGCCAATCGAGAAAGTTAAAATGAATGACCAGGAGTTTTCTGCTGACCTATTCGTTCCGATGAAAACCGGTAAACCAATCGACAAATTATTTACACTAGCTGGAGGAGTACCTAAAGCTTGCAATTACCTTCTTATTGGAGATCCAGGAGTTGGTAAGAGTACGGTATCACTAGACATTATATCGGATCTACAAGCAGCTGGGTATAAAGTTCTTTTCATCTCAGCGGAAATGAATAGGATTGATCTATATGAATATGTACAAAGATTTCCTAAATTTGGTGACGTTGATATTATATTCACTGGTGAATACTGCGACAGCAATCCAAAGACCGTAATCGAAGGTGCATTGGCAGAAGGTTATGATATTGTACTTATCGACTCATTTGCGGAGGTACAAGACGATGTTAGAGGTGTTCTTAAATTTACTGCAGCAGAAGCAGAAAAATGGTTAATCAACCTAATGATCTCGCACAACATCGGTAACAACGAGGAGAAAAAACACACAACATTCATTGCTATCCAACAGGTTACCAAAGGTGGTGTTTTCGTGGGATCTAACAAAATCAAACACGCTACCCAAGGTATGTTAGAATTAAGGTTGGACTCAACGGGAGCTTCCCACATGTCATTTTCTAAAAACCGTAGAGGATCAGCTGGTAAAAAAATGTACTACTCATTAGCAAAAAGCGGTGACGTTTATTATGACGAGAAAAGATTCAACAACGACGAAAACATTAGAGAAGCTGTCGAAAGAGAAAAGGATGAACTTAACGGAGAGGAAAGCAACTTCGATGCTCTGTTAGGAATAGCAAGTCCAGGTGAACAGGTAGATGAAGAATTCGAAACGACAAGTCAGGTGGAACGAAACGAAGCAGTTTACGAAGAGGAAGAAGACTAATAAAAAATGAGCCAATTGGCTCATTTTTTATAAATAGTGGTTGATTTATTTTTATTTCACTGCACAATTTCATACATTTGTATATTCAAAAATAGGATAAAATGACAAAAGAGGACAAGGTAAAAAGAAAGTACAAGGTCGGGCAAGAAGTTTATACTAGACCGCACAAATCTGCTACACAGGGATTCAGAGTTTATAAATGCACAGTAAAAGAATCACCTGGCGTTATCTCAGGAACTGATCCATATTACACACTTGAAATTATGGTTGGTGGAGAAGGAGAACTTCATAGAATTATGGAGGACGAGATGAGCAAAAGACCAGAGAAATTAGTATCTGATGCTCTGGATGCAATCAATTTGGAATTTGGTGGTTACGTTGATACCAGAAATAAGTTGATTGAGGCTCTAGGAGTTATAATCCCACATAAAACAATGTGTCACGTCGTGAGTGATAGCGAAGCAATTGTCCACGGTGTCTACGAGAGCAGGGAAAGAGCGGAGATCAGAAAAAAAGAAGTTCAATTTGATCTTGAAATGCAAGGATCAAATAGAAGAGTAATGGTGACATCCACGGTAATAAATTAATGTTATGAGTATAGAAACAAATATTTACATTGGTGTTTATATCAAGGTACCAAACGCAACTATAGAGTTTGACAAAACACTATATTTTGATCCAGCAACAAATAACCCAAGAAGTTCGAAATACAACCCAGAAACTGGAGAGCCAAACTTGGAAAAGTTAGTTAAAAAAACTGAAAAAATACATCCTTGGCCAGATATAGAGGAACTTCTAGCTGATGGTGAAGAATTTAGCGGAGATACCGACGAGTTCTGGTGTCCACAATATGGCCCATGGGGTGACAATTTTTCGCTATTCATGCTCAACTCTACAAAATCTAAGTACAGAATCAGACATGCTAATGATAATGAAGATTGTACTGATCTATTGGACAGGGATACCGATTATAAAAAACTAATAGAAGAATTTAAAGTTGAGTATAAACCTTGGTTAGACATCTACGAGAGGGAATACGGAGAAATCTATGTTGGATATGGTGTAATCACTTATTCTAATTAGTTAAATTAGAAAATAATTTATAGAAGAAATCCTGTCCTAATATTTTTTTATTAGGACAGGATTTCTTACATTTACATGTAATTAAAAAATAAATGACATGGCACCTAAAAAAACTTACTTAGTTCAATGCTCAAATAACGGGGGTTATTTTTCCTCGGGACCAACTAGATATTACTACCAGGAGGGTACACTAGAAGAACTGATCGGAGCATATTCTTATACACTTGAGTGTGGAGCTTCTTGGCAACACGAAAAGGGAAGATCCAAAATCAACGAAAACCCAAAATCAATCAATGCTTTGATTAGCAACCTGAATAAAGCAGTGAATAACTCTGCAGCTAATGGTTACTCTGGAAAATACTACGAGGTAGTAACAGAGAGAAAAGAAAAATAATGCCTAAGATAACATTCGAAGATTTTTGTCACCAAGCGTGCGACGGGCTATATGATCCCAAATTTCCACTGGAATCTCAGTGCACAGGGTATAAGCAACTTCTGAAAATGATTAGTGAATACACAGAACCAGCATCTCCGGAGGAGATGAAGAGATGGGAGAAACACCCGACGCTAGAAGAACTTCTGTCACCACCGGATCTTAAATATCTAAGGTTTCTACATCATAATCTAAGACCATATATTATAGAACACTGGGATGCTATAGTTAATTTAATAGCAAGCAGAGTTGAATTTGAAAAAGTCGAGTATTAAAAATAACAGTGAATTTATTTTTTTGTATGCAATCATTTTCTTACATTTACATGTAATTAAAAACATAAAACAATGAAAAAAATACTATCAATTATAGCAATTTCGTTATTTCTTACAGGATGCGAGGAAGCTGGAAAAACCAGTCAAAAACTAGCAGGTGACGAATCAAACTTACCTGCAGAACTAAAAGGCCTTAAAGTCTATAGAGTATCTTGTGGTGAAGGCGATTATGTAAAAGTAGCAGTTCTAAATAATCAAGTAGCATCGACTACCTACCAGGTTGGCAAAGTTCAGCAAAGCACAATTATAGTTAATGCGGACCAGGACAAACCAAATCAACAGGACATTTACTATAGAAGTGACATCATTTCAGAAAATGACAGCATAATAGTTATAAGAAAAACAAACCATAAAAAATAAACACATGGGATTTTTTAGTTGGAAAACACAAGACACAGACGAATCAATTGCTAATAATTGTTCGGATAGACCAGTCATTCCAGTTTACATGACTGATGACAAAGGAAACCAATGGTACGAACCGGACTATTCAGGGTACGGAGAATTTGGAGGTAAAGATTTCTACGAGCTACTTGCTGAGATGAACGGACTAGGTTCGGATAGAAGCGAAGGAATAAACCTTGCATATTCCGGGACTAGTTACAAATCACCAAACCTGACAGAATCTAAGACCCATCAATGGGTGAACGAGTCCCCTGAAGATTGTGAGTACCAGGGGTTCTTCTATCCGGGTGACGAGGAAGAGGAGGATGATGACTGGGGTGGCAACGACGAAGAGGAAGAGGAATATTAATAAAAATTAGAGATGGAAAATCATAAAAAAACTGAAGCATCGCCATATAAATCATTGGCTTCCTTTCCTGTCGATGATTTTGTTGCTATCATGGACACATTAATAGCAGCTGAACCAACCAAATCAATATCTAAGATTATGAGAGGTAGGAAATCACATTGGTACCATTTAATAGCTTCCGGTGATGTGGTCTGCCCAGCAAGTGGTAAAGTGGTGTCTATATGCAGCTATGATATATTGGAAAGTAAAAATCCAAAAGTTGAACCAACATATCATTTTAATTTCTATACCAGCGATTGGGAACTATTCACAATCGATCACAAGTTACCTCTTGCAAAGGGAGGGAAGGATCATTGCAGTAATGTTCAACCAATGATTGGCGAGATTAATTGGGACAAGGGAAGCGATCTAATATACACATAAGCTATGATTGAAATAGAAGCATTTTATATACCTTTAATTCTATTAGTGGTATCATGGATATTACAGATCATTGCAAACAGATCATTTGGATCAGAACCTAATACGCAGGGCGGGTTTTTAATGATTTTTGTAACTGCAATAATTGCATACTTAAACATAGTATTTTACGGTGTATTTTACGGTGTATGGGGAATTTATTGGCTATTTACTCACGTAAGAATAATTTAACTATGGCAAACGAGATAACTATAGACATCGAAAAGATTCTGGTTCTGCCAGACAACTCAATAACAGACACAGAGACTATCAGACAGATAGCACTATGGTCAATTAAAATGAACGATAATTCACTAAATGATAAAATCAGTAAGGAATTTCATTTTGCTGGACTATATCCACATGTCATGAAAATCCATGGCATAGTGCCAGAAATTTATAAAAAGTAGCAAAATAAATCCAAATAATTTTTTTTATTAAATGGATTGTCGTATATTTGCAATGTAATAATAAACAAATCGCATCATGAAAATTTCAAATTTAACCAGTAGCAAGATGGGATACGTACTGAAAGGTATCGTTATCAACGAAGCTAAGACTGTATTAATAGGGAAAGTTCAGGACAAGGATCAGCTTAGAGGTGAGGGTGAAGATATAATTTACATCCAAACCAAATGGGACATAGACAGAGAAAATAAAATCTGTGTGTGTCAGTTGGGAATTCCTGAATATGACATTTCACTAGAGAACAAGTACATCACCGGACTCGCAGAGCCAGAAACCCCAAAAAAGAACTTCTACACATTTAAGAAGGACGCATGGCACTGCAAATTCTACAAATGGATATTTGGCAAAGAACCACACAAAGTTCATCCCACAATGTGTCCATACTTCTGGATAATGGTGGTTGTGTTTCTAACTCTACCAATAATCCTTGCAATTAAGCTAACTGGAAAGGCTGGTGTTAAATTTATGGATTCTTGTGTGACTTATTCTAGAAGACAGCGGGAAAAAAGAATAGCAACATTCGTCAAGTATTGTAGCGATAATCTGGAAAAAATGACGGACGAAGCAGCATATAAGCTGGTACATTCGAAACTATTTAAAGCATACGAGTATGAATTGCAATATAAAACAAGATACGCAATAGAAGACAAAAGTTCAGCCTGGTCCAGACTAAAAAGACACGAGAAGGAAATCGAGAACGATAGAATAGCTGCAGAAAGAGAAGCCAGAAGGGCCATTAGGGATGCCGCCAAGGAGAAAACGATGAGGAGAAAACAAGCCAATGCGGAGATCAGGGATGTTCAGATAAAGGAGTTTAAGGAATCAAAAACTTCAAAAATTATTGGGATTGGTCTAGTAATTATATTCAGTGGTCTTGCATTATGGGGCATCAGTGTAGCAGCGGTGGCAACTGTTATGTGGATTAATTGGAAATGGGTAGGCTACGGAATGCTGGGAATAATTAGCATTGCTGTTGTGTGCTACGTCATATATGCATCATTCAAATACATTATAACTCCATCATTCAAATGGATTTATTTGCAGCTATCCAAAATCAATCTACCAAAACCACCAAAATTAAGGTTGGGTAGAAAAATTAGGAAGAGTGCCTCTTTCACGGCAAAGGTATTTTCATTCCTATTCGGATGGATACCGCATTTGATAAGAATAATAGCACAAAGCGTAATATACACGGTGGATTTCTTTGGGATGATTAGAGACTTGATTCACAACATGTATAAAAAGAATTGCCCAGTAATTACTTGGGTAGACGAAGACGAGAAATAAAAACAATTAATATTAAAAACTAGAACTATGAGTATCTTTAAGAAAGGTAAATTAACAAAACCACAATTCGTATCGAAGGTGGTTAGCACAATCATTTCCCTATTGGGATTTGGGTTTATGTGGGCAATTCCGTTCCCTGGCGACACGGTAAAATCTGATGGAGGACTAAGCTTCTCTGCAATGCATGTAACTTTTAACATCGTTTTCTTAACGCTGGTATTCATTTACATCGTAATACTTATGAGAAAATCCCTTGATGAGAATTTAGAATTTGATTTCGAACCGCAGGACGAAGAGGATTATGGAAATTACTATGCAGGGGCAAAAACATTGCTATTCTTATTATTAGTAATTGTTTTAGGTAGCAGAGTTTATAAGGATTCCAAATCCATCTATAACCAATCGGTACTTTATCAAAATGAATACACACAAGTGGGTCAGGAGAAGGTAACTTATTATGACAACATGTGGAAATCATATAAACTGAAGGAGAACATCGTAATTGATAACAAAGCAACTTTTATTGAGGTAACTAAAATGATCATGGACGGTAGACGTGACGGTAGCAATCTGACTTGGAAATGGTTACAAGAGAATCAGCCGATTCCTTACGCAGAATTTACAAAATTCTATGCTGACCTATCTAGTTTTGTGGAAAGTCAAAGAGCTGGATATCTAGCACTGGAAGTTAAGTCGCAAGGAATTGCTAGAGACAATAACACCATGTTGGACTGCGTACCGAATAACATCTACAATAAGTTCCTAAATAGAGCCCATATAGATTACAAGCCTGGGTTTACGTCAAGTAAAACTAGTCAGGTATTCAAATCCGGGATAGAAGAAATTAAATAATAAAGACTACATTTGAAAAGGAGCTACTTTCGTAGCTCCTTTTTTTGTAGAAAAATATCAGTTGAAATGTTTTTATATCTTGAAAACATTCCATATATTTGCAATATAAAATATATATAACCAACAAAAGGTATAGGGTTGATATACCTAAATGAATTAGTTAGATAGTTAAAGATCTAATGTTTGAAATTCTAGTTCTTAAGGGGGCATAACCATAAAAAAATCAATATTTATGAAAAAATTTGAAACGATTTCACAGGGTCTATTTGATGAAAGATCAGCTAGAGCAATCGCGGTTACACCGCTAAGAAAAGAGGTTTCGTTAAACGAAATCCAAATCATTAAGGATGACATGCTACAGATTGGACATCTGAGAGTAGGTATGGAAAGTGCAGCTTTCAAAGGAATTTGTAAGATAGTGGGTTTACCTGCTGGCTTTGATAAAACCTTTGCAAACACTTTCGGGGACAAAGCTAGACAGATGCTTATCAACAAACTTAAGAATGCTGTCCAAGCAAAGGGGACAAGCACTGTTTCGTTGGTACTAAGTCCAGAGTCAAAAAAGATTGTTGGTGTTCACAAAGATCCAAAGGAACTTGTGAGTAACAAAACATTTATGGAAACTGCAACTCGCATCATTGACAAAAATGGGCTGGAAGTTAATGGATTTTCAATTGGCAATGACGGAGGGGTAGTTATTAATACTGCATCACCTAAAAATATTTGGGACATCCCGGGTATGAACAATGAAAGTTTTTTTGGTGGTATCACAATCGCAAACTCACCTTCCAAAGGGCTATATGTTTCACCTTACCTGTACAGATTAGTTTGTGCTAACGGTATGATTGGGGAAGCTTTCCAAGAGTCAATGAACCTTAGAGCATTCAGTGGTTATGAAATGGAGAAATTCTGGAAAAACATTGAAGAGTTAGCTAAGAGAGGATTTAAACCGGCCAAGTTCGAGGATCAAGTTAGGCTGGCACACAACACTAAGGCATCGCTTTCAGAAATGGAATACTTCCACAACAGATTGGTATCGCTATCAAGCGCAGACACAAAAGAGGTTGAAGCTTGGATCCCATTGAACTCAACAAAATCTAGATTCCACGCAGCTGGTATAGACACCATCACACTGAGTGCAGCTCAAATGAAAGGCGCTATGACAGGAACAACCGTTTGGGACATGATAAATTCAGTAACCTCATTTGCATCGAATGATTTTGGAATAAATATTTCCGACTATGACAGAAGCAAATTACAAGTGGACGCAGCCAGAATGCTTAGCAAGCCAATGGACATGGGTAACATTATTCCTAGCCCATTCAATCCCAGATACACTGAGGAATCAAAATTTGGTACTAAATGGGAGAACAACTTGATTCTTTCTTAAATAAAACACATACACAAAGTAAAAATCCTCACTCCGGTGAGGATTTTTTTATGTAATAAAGTTGGCAAAAAGTTTTTTTACATAAAAATAATTTTATACATTTACATATTAAATTAAAATGATATGTGGATTCAAGTTACAACCAATAAGAGATATAAGTTTGGTGTCGTTCTGCCCAAAGGTCTATATGAGCTGGACACATTGAATCAAACGGTTCAGCATCCAAACCTGAATGTGTCATGCGGGGTTTCTAAAAGGGATTATAAAGAAATTAAAATGGAATGGGAAACTATAGAATGTTCGAAATAGGAAGGGTAAATTTCATCAGGGACGAGGAATCTGGTTCAATGCTTGGTAAAGTTGAACTTGATGGAAAACTCATTGCAACGGTGAGAAAATATCGGGATGATCCGGGTGTTTATTACATAGATGATTCCGATATAGAATGGCACGAGAATCCTATAATAGGACAAGAAACACTAACTGGACTGATGAATGACATGCTGGAGAAACACTCAATAGAAAAGACGGAATGGGAAACTATGAGCTAACTAAAATCTGGGATCTGGAGTTTTTTGAGTCCGAAGCTATCGAATCAAGAATAGATCAGTCAACATGCAGAGTGATTAACAAACAGGTAAGTACAGATGAGTGCGTTTATATCCTTCCCGACGGAGTTCCTTGCAGGATAAGGTATTTAATGGGTAAAAATATAGATATAGCCGATGCGGGAACAAAGTGGTACCAAATTGCAATCCCAGGAATGAGTATAATAACAGCAAGCAGTCAGGGGGTAAATGAAGTGCTTGAACGTGAAATAATAAAAAGAACAGCGACAGAATGGGAGACTATAAACTAATAGACCTAAAAAATGCAAAATTTACGGAGCTAAGTCCAGAAGCAACCAGATTATTAAAATCAAGTTCGGGTAAACTAGTTAGCCGACACGATGTGATAATAAAATCTGTCATGGAGTTTATGCCATCCGGTAGTGACGTTATACAACCCAAGTACATCTTTAGGGTTTACAAATATTCGGGATGTTCTGATGATGTTGCATTTGGTTACAAATACTACGGAAACCCGTCCATAAAAAGAGGCACGTTAGAGGAAATAGAGGAAGAAATGATAGACGCAGTGCTAGGTGTTTACTTATATAGCATAGGAGGTATCGAATGGGAGCCAGTAAAATAGTAATGCGCGAAGGTGAATACTTTTGCCACGAAATAAGAGATTTCTCAGATATGGAATGGGCAAGCAGATGGCAATCTGATGACGGTGGAAAAATAACTGTGTACTACCCTGACTCTTCATTTATGTGCTCAATAGTTAAAGGTATGGGGACATTCAGTAATTCGGATTATGATCAATTTGAGATTTGGTTTCACGACGAGGAGGAACCAAGACCAAGGGTTCACACAAATCTTATAATGAATGAAATAGAAGCTAAATACCTTGTCTGGTACGAAAGGAATAACGAATTTAAAACAATAAGCAATGGGAACGATAAACATAGAGGGTAGAGAATTACAATACCAAACCAAATGGGATATGGACGAGGTGGGCGAATGGTGCTGGACTGAATTTTACGAGGGAACAATCGAAGTAACCGAAAGAAGATTTCCAAAATTTTGGATTAGACGCACAGTAACCAAACCAAAGATGATATTTAAAATCGACGGAGCCAACACGGAAGATCCAAAGCTTCTCAAGATGTGGTGGAAGAAAAGAATAGCGGAGGAACTAGAAATACTGGATAGGACCGCACAAATCGAAAGAGGTGAATTGATATAGTTTAATGTGGCATCAATAGGCACACGTATTTGAACGATATTTCAATTTACATAACAACACATTAAAATAAAAAAGGATTGCGTATATGCAATCCTTTAATGTTTGTGTTATATAAGACCCGATTTCGATAATCTACCTAGTCTACTCATATCCTTTATACCGGTTCTCCTTAGTACACCTTCCTTAATGGTCGGAAGATCATCAAGTAGGTACAGATCCAAAGGATTCTCTTTAAAGTACTCGTCAAGAAAATCATTTAGTTTTATTTCAGGTTTAAGTGACAGAGCATCTTGCAGTATCTGAGTAAGATCCCGATAATTTTCAGGTTTGTCAATATCCACAACCACAGTTATTTTAAGTAGATTTTTTTTAATAAAATCTTCTATGGCTTCAGTGGCTTCCTTCTCAGTTGCATACCCAATAGATACCTTATATGAGTGGTTCCTTTCACCGGATCTGCTTTTAGAACTTGATCTAGTCTTAATCCTTGTTCCCTCGCCCTCCGGAATGAAGGTAACATTGAATGAGTTATTCATTGAAAAATGATTGGGGTTATCATCAGGATGCAGAATTCCGATTACCTCTTCCATTAATTTATTCTTAACCAGATATTCATTTAATCCAAAATAAAGAAGATTGGGCTGAAATATCTTAACTTGCAAACCTTTAATTGCATCCATAGACTTTAGATAATCAGAATTGTCTCTAATTTTCCAAAAATCAGAAAAAATTCCATCCGTCCTCTTAGCGATCGCTTTCTTGTAAATTTCCTGGATGTTATTAGGTAGGTTAGGGAAGAATATATTTTCATCATTGCTAATTAACTCATCAAGCTGCTTTTTATTAAAGCTGGAAGGAGCGTTACTTCTTATTAATCTAAATATCATTTCCTTAAATAGAATGTTTAAATCACGATTTTGTGTGTAACCATATCGGGATCTACTATCTCCAAGCTCGAATGCCCAATTATCACCTGCTTTAAAAAAATGCGGGTTTCCGCTGACGCTGACCCCACTTTCTCTGCGGATGTGAAGAGGATCTTCCAAATAGACTTTACCTGTACCAACAGGCTTAAATGAGACCCATTTTGAGAGTTCTTTGCCGTACTTGGATGTGTGTAGCTCGGTTAGGAACTCCTTATTTCTTTCAAAATTTCTTTCCTCCACTGAAGCTTCGAAAAGCTCTCTAAATGTTTTTATTCTTCCCATCATTTATATATCACTATTTGAAAGCCTTCTAATTGGATATATACATAAATAAACCACTAAAATGAAGATTATACAGACATTCGAAAATTTCCACGCATTTGAAAACTCAGGGTCCAATAGAGAACCGGACGTTTCAGGCTTATATGATTTCCGTAACAAACCACTACTTGGTGGTTACATATTAGACGTTTTTCCAAATAATGTGGGATCAGTAGGAATAAGAATCTCATCGGAACCAGATAGTAAAATGGTGCCATTCGTAGGTGCAGGAGGACAAACTGGCAAGAAAGTTAGTGAATTTGACGAACTTGGAACCATCATCTATTGGCTACATGATCTATTCTGGCAACTTGATGATCTTAGATATAAGAAAACTCCGGAAGATGATAAACTTCTAGCAGAGATGGGAGAAATATTAAACAGAGACAACCAATAAAAATTGGTTGTTATTGAACTATAACTATACCTAGAGCCCTATCTTGGGTGAATACCTGAGTTGGATCACACGAGGTGTTAAGATTGTAAGTTGAACTTATATAATAAACGCCAGGAGAATTAGGGATATTCACATTAACAAAAATTGAGCCACCTACTGTAGGCGCATCTCCTGCGTTAACTGAAACGCACCAGAGTGGACTGGTTTGGGATGTCCCATCCGTTACTAAACCAGCATAAAACTGGACAATGCAAAATGGGCAAGCTGCCGGAATCGCTACATAATCCAATACATAGTCAGCATAAAAACTAACAACACCACCGGATTGAAGGGCAATTAGATTACCTCCATTATTAATGGATACGTTACTGTATGTTGCAGTCCAACTTGCTACCGGATAACTTATCACAGATGCTGGTGCTTGTACGGAAGGTTTACCACCTAGTGATGAAATTCCACCAGTTTGCATATGAAAGTTTGCTTGCTCCTCTTCGAATATCCTCCATTTTCTATCAGACTCGTTCTGGGCCAAATTGGGAGTATGTAATTTCTGATATTGTGTCCTGTTTATCATTTAATTGATTTATTACTATATATCACAATTTAATTAAATTAACTTCATTGCAATTTAAAATGGATTTCTTATATTTGTGTGTAATTAATATAGGAAGAAGATGGATAATCGATTAAGAAAGAATTTTTACTGCGGCGACGAAGTTGATTACGGGGAACAGTGTTATGAGCAGTGTGAAAATTGCAACGATTGCATTGGTGTTGATTATGGATTTCTACCCCCAGAAGAACAATGCACATGCAAAACTGGGGAACCACATAATAATACCTGCTGTAAAGTCCACGGTAGAATTCCGGAAGAGGATTTAGGTTACACAACTAAAATGGGTATAACTGTCAGCGATGAAATGGCTAGAGCTCCGATGATACCAAAGGAACGTTTTGGTCTGTTTACATCGGCAGCTTCCTGTCAGGAGTGCGAAAAGGCTCTAGAGAATTGCAAATGCACAGAAGAAACATTATTTTCGGATAACTGGGAATCAAATAAGGTAACGGAAAAAGAAAAACTGGAATCCCTTGTCCACACTTGGCAGCAACAACAAATCCAATACGAAGAACTTGCGGAGAGGTACAAAGAAAATGAACACAACTTCAAAAAGTACAAATACAAAGCAATGGCAACCAGAGATTGTTGGAAGGAGCTGCTAAAAACAATAAATGCAATCAAATGGGTGAATTAAGGGTCATTAGGATAAACACGCAATGGGTCAATAAAATGGGTGAACCCGAAGAGGAAGCAACACAGTACCTACAGGAGAAGATCCACCGTAAATTTACCTGGTTCGGTCTGCTAGATGATCACTATTGGCGGAATATAGACTCCGAACATGTTCCTTCATTTGCTTGGATTCATAAATCAGTTTTTGGCGATGAGTCAAATTGGAAATCAAAGTTTAGAAACATACCAAACTGTAAATTCTACTCATGCAGATGATACCAGTGGGGACTTTCGAGGAAATGTGGGAAACACTTCCATTAACCCACGTAGATGGTAAAACTTTTGTTGCACTTAGAGCTCCTGGTTACTTTTTTCTTGTTTCAAGAGTTGACAACGAATCTTTATATCCTCCCTATTGGACCGGCGGTATGTCAATTATGATATATAACAATCCAGAGAATCTATCGCTGGAAGAATTCAGATCCTCACAGCACGAAAGCATAATAAATAGTGGGGACACTTTAGCACAGGAGCATGAAGTTGAAGACAAAATAGCGGAAAGGATAGCACCAGAAATAATATGGGAACAAGTCAAATAAAAATAATCGATGAAAAAAATCATACTAACAGTATTTGTGCTAACCTCAGCATTTGTGACGTCACAGAATCAAAATGAATATTATTCATATGGGTATTCAGGTATCGAAAAAATAGGGAAACTTAGAGATTCAACAGTCATATATTCAAACTATCACGCAAGACCTCTGATAAGGATGGAGGTTTCTGATTCCATAATTAATTCATATCGTTCACTAAAAACAGGACCTCTCAAAATTAAAATATCAACGTGCACTGTGACTGGTAGATTGGTTGTAACCAGGAGACATAAATTAGTAGCAATAGATTACTATTATGAAAAGATTGAGTACCTAAACGGAGTTACCGAAATATACATCGAGGATAAGAAAAAGAAGAAAAAGTAGCATGGATTGCACATCACTCAGGAAACCGGCCGAATATGTAGCATAATTATTTTTTTATTCCGCCGAGATTTCGTATATTTGTGCAATAAATTAAAAAATATGAAAAAAATTTTAGTAGCATTAGTAGGATTATTAGCAGTAATAGGATGTGCTGATAATAACAAACAAACACCAAATCCACATAAAATGGAACTGGACAACACATCAAAGTACAATGACCAAAATTACGGAGTTTATACTCTAGAGGGATGTGAATATATTGTAGTCGGTAATGGAACAGGCCGATGGGGTTCACATAAAGGAAATTGTAAAAATCCAATTCATTATACAAAATAGTTATGGCACCAAAAGAAGAACAAAAACAACATCTAATTGATATGATGTCATTCGACGAGAAGTTAGGATTGTACGAGGATGGATCACAAGGCTATAACAAGAAAGCTGAATTAGTAAAACAATTGCCTAATAGATTAAAATTAGAAAGCGAAACATCCTACCGTGCTGAAGAAGTTAGACAGATAGCGGAGTGGTCATTTCATTTCTATAAAAGAAACGACCTATCAGATTCGGAACTAGAGAAGGAATGGGAAAGGTTATTAAACGAGAGACTTAATAGTAATAAATTATGAGCATAAGAGAGGAAATAAATCTTATTGAAAACAAAATTAGAACTATATTCAACAAGGAAAAAATCACAAAAATTGAAGTTAACCAATGCAATGAGTTATTGGCAACCTGGAAGATACTAACCAAATATGTACCGAAAAGGGAGCCGGATGGGTATTCAATTATTGATGATGTTCCGGAGTGGGCAAAGGAAGCAGAAAGAAGAAAATTATACGGAGATAGCAAAAGATAAAGTAACTATATAAAAACAAATGTGATACTATCAAGCTTTTATAATACTCACTCAGTTTATCATTATTCCAATACCGGGAGGCATCTATGAAAAAAAGAAATAAGATAAAAACAAAAAACAGTTACCCAAGTTCTGAATTTGAGGAGCAGGATAGGTGTCCTTCGTGTGGCAGCTATTGCAACATCCACACCGACTTAGACGACAATGACCAATGCAATGATTGTAGAAACATTTAAAAATATATAAACAAAAACTAATCGCATGAAAAAAACATTAACAATTTTGATATTACTCCTATCACTTATGAGTAATTCTCAGGAAAGTACAAGGAAAGAGGTCACATCAGCACCAATGCTGATATGTTCGAATGAGGAAAGAACCAAATGGTTCGCAATAATACCAACTTTTAATAAATTTGATGGAATTATACTCGAAAGCTATTTAAAAACAATGAAATCAAACATAGGCGAATGTTCCAAAGAGGACGTGCTAATGTTTATATTCACGGATGGTAAAAAAATGAAAATCTCCGCAAATAATGAAAAAAATTGCGATGGTCTAGTTGAATTGATCTTTCCATTAACATCCATCGATGTTGCATTTTTAGAAACCAAAAAATTGGAATCGATAAGGTACATCAACGGAAACGATCTTAGTTCTTTCGTATATGTGTTAAGCAAAGAGGATAAAAATTATTTTATTTCCACACTTAGCACTTATAAAAAATAAACATATGAGCGAATTACAACCAGGATCAGAGATCCAAGAAACCCCAACAGTGGGTCAGGAATTTATGGAATGGGCCGAAAAATATTGGCTGCTAGACAAAATAATTAAAAATGAAAACCCGGATGAGTTTGCAGGGGAAAGTTGTGACTACAGATACATGCGAAACATCTTTGTTCAGAAGATAGACGCAATCATTAAAGAAAGGCTAGGTCAATCATGAGGAAGATACTGTGTGCCTTAGGTTGGCACAGTTGGACTGCATCACTTATTGACTATATAGAAGAATTTGGTTGTGTGCCATTGGGTGGGAAGGTGGCAAGCAATTCGAAATGTGAGAGGTGTGGAGCCAAATACAAAAAGAAATGAAAGTTCTCGTAATACTAGCAATACTATCCGTGGTGTCAATCTTCATCCCGCACAGGGATAAGAAGTACAATCTCAGCTGGCACAGTAGGGCACTACTCACAGCAACACTGTTTTATTTTATTGGTTGGAGCATCTATAAGATAATTTCAATTTTCTCATAGATATATAATTAGTAGGATGTAAAAAAACAAACAAACATGCAAAAAATACTAAATTTTAATTCT
>ENA-OSIY01000154-OSIY01000154.1-marine-metagenome-genome-assembly--contig:-NODE-154-length-38849-cov-8.410012_pt1 | contig 38849 bp, 32 predicted proteins | sample MGYA00237884_ERZ534233 | MGnify/ENA primary metagenome ERZ534233 (study PRJEB26412, sample SAMN06343840) | marine metagenome | isolation source: estuarine water | place: USA: Columbia River Estuary... | reverse complement strand
AGACGGCATACGAGATTTCTGCCTGTCTCGTGGGCTCGGAGATGTGTATAAGAGACAGGGGGTATCCTACACGTGAAATATATGTCATAAATCCAATCCTTATGTTCCTTTAAAAAAGGATAGAACACATGTGTGAACGCTTGTTCACTTAACATTGGATTTAACGGTATTGAAAAAATCTTACTCATTCTCTAAACATCCCCCACATATTCCATTACATTCTGTCTTGTAAAAAACACAATCTAAACAGTCTTGTGGTATTTTATAATTTTTATGATTATCTCTATAAAGGTCATCGAACTCATCTCTTAGAGTTAATATATTATTTTCTCCTGAAATTTTCAATACATTATCTATCTTAACTTTATCTTGTAAAGGATAACAATGAATAGATGAACCATCAGGAAAAATATCTAATGGCATAAACCCACATATCTTATCGTACCCTTTTACTTTAAAAGTAGCGAAGTCGAATGAGTTTTGTATAATTGATTCTTTTGTTTTACCCTCCCATAAACATGGTGGTACTTGACAATCAGATGTAACCCTTATATTGTTGTACATCCCAAATTTAAGTATCTTGGTAACCTCCTTACCCATCTCCTTATTATTAATTAGATAGGTACCTGTTAGATCTAAACCTAACCTTATTGCATTTAGTTTACCATCTAATGCATGGTACAACCATTTTATGTAATCATACATTTTTCTTTCTTTCCAATCTGACGATAGTGTTAGTGCAATGAATAATCTTGGATTTTCTTCAAAACCCCACGTATTGGCATACGCCGTGTAGAGTGATAGATAATTCTTTTTAAATAGATTTAATCTATTCTTTTCATCTAACTCCGCACCATTAGGTAGGACCCATTGAATATGTCTTATATTAGTGGTTATGTAATCTAATGTTCTCTTACCAAATAATAAGTTGCTTACAAGATTAACTTTATAACCTCTAGAGATTATATAATCCATTAGTCCAATAAAGTTTGAATGTTGTGTCGGTTCACCACCTAAAATGGTAACCTCTTCTCTAGAACCTTTTACGTCAAAGTGGTCAAGTAGTTCACCAACCTTTTCTATTGACATTTCACCAAGAGTGTGTTTTAGTCTTGCATCTTCTTTTGTAAAACAGAACGAACAACCTTTAGCACATGTACCATTTATTGCTAAATTCATTTAGTTATTTTTAGAAATCTATCTTCAGTGTCAGTGGGGTTGTCTCAATTTCCTCATCAATCTTTTGTTGTCTACTCATACCTACACCAAATTTCTCATGTCTTACTCTGTGACAATCTGCTATGGTGTTACAATTTTTAACTTTTGTTTCTAAAAGTTGTTGTTCAAGAAGTAGTGTTGCTAATTTTGTGTTATATGTCGTAACATTAGATATAATCTTATCCACCAATACCTGTTTGTCGATACCCCTACCACTTGAAAGTATGTCTATCACAGGTGTCGAGTAGTTACTGTTCTCTTGATATGCGAACGCCTCTCTCTTCTGTTCCTCCCACGTATCTTTCTCTAAATCAGACGCATCAACCATAAGATCTTTATACCTCGTAAAGAATCTATCTGAAATAACCTTTAGAAGAACCGCCTTATTAAAATCAACACCCAATTGTTTGTCCTCATCTGTAAGTGTGTATTTAACTTTTTCTTCTTCAGTTTCTGAAGACTCAGCTAAAACAGGTACCTCATCCATCATTGATGAATTTGTTCTTATACTTACATAACTTTTATATATGTCCGCAAAAATAAAACCTTTTCCAACTTCCTCAGTTATGACAGACGCATTAAACTTATCCAAATCTAATCTCATGTCATCATATATATCTTCAATACGACCGTAGTAATAATTCATGTAGGATCCAACAACTCTGATGTATCCAGGTATTTCACCAGTTATTTTAAAAATAATATGTCTCATTATAAAAGTTTTTCAGTATCAGGTTTATCTGCCTTACCCAACTTAAGTTGATTTCTCAACGATTCTTCGATTGAGAAACTATTTGTGGTCGCGTTAGACATTAGTTGATTAATGTTCTTATCTATAAATACTGTGTAAGAGGAAGCAAGTGATAAAACTTGTTTCTGTTGTTCGGCCGACATCATTAAAATAGAGTCTAAATTACCTGTACCCACTCTACCATACGATATCATATCTAACATGGCTTGTTTTGCCATTCTGACTGTCCAATACTCATGTTCAAATTTATCTTCTAAATCTTTATTACCAATGACATCTATTAAGTTAGATCCGTCAGGTAGTTTGGCGTCATCGGTATCTAAGAAATCTTTTATTAGATCAACAAACCCTTGTCTCTCGATATATGCGTCCTTTAGGTTTCTTTTAAACTTTCTAAGATCAATCCTCATATCGGCAATATTAAGATCAACCAATTGTTTTCTTTTCGGATCAGTAAGAAATTCTTTACTCTCCTCTTGTATCTGTATTTCTAAATCTTGTTTTTGTACAGTGTACTCTAAATGTTCCACCGCATCTTCACGACCTCTAAGTTCTAGTAACCACTGTTTTAGTTTTGCATATGGGGTTATTTGTGCTCCCCCAACAAAAGTTTCTGCCTTATATCTTGGTAGTGCGAACGACACCTGTTCCGCAATTTCTATGAGTTTAGTGTCGACACCATTTCTTTCGTATTTAAAGTCTTGCATATAATCAAATTTTTACTATAATATAAGTATAAAAAAGTATTAAATAAAGTGTAAAATGGTATTATTCTCTCCAAGCACAATGTCCTGAAGACGTTCCCGCATTTACTGCCGGTGGAAGACCCGCTGGATTTAAAACACCTGTGTCTGTCTGATAATACATCTTCCAACTATCGTTATTTTGAAGACTACTACCATAACAACCTAACATGTATTGCCAATCCTGTCCCATTGCGAAATTCTCTTCACCACAATTAGATCTTAACTTAGAAATATTACCAATATTGGTATCTGTAGATGTATCCCATCTTCTCAAATTGTAACCACCTTGGTAAGATCCCTCATTACCGGCATAACCCTTACCAACTTTAGATGCAATACCTTTTTGTTGTCCGTGTGCTGACCATGAACTTGATGAACTTGATATAGTCTCCGTAGAGAATTCCATTTTTATACTACTTGTACTCCATCCATATCCATGGGTTTCATTACAAAAAGAACTCGCACCACCACTACTACTTATCGAGGTTACCCCGTAGTTTGTTATTGTCGTTTCATTACTTAAATTAAATTTATCTACCTCAGTTCTGTTACCCGCAAAAATCCAAGCAAACTCATGTTCTTTCCACATGGTTCCACAATCGGACCTACTATATTGTAAGTCGTGGTTAGATTGGTGTGCGTAATTAGTATCGGTCATCATGTTAACCGCCGAAGTTGTGTTACTATGTAGGCTTGTTGGTCCTTTGTGTGCACTATCGGTGTTTACGGACCACATATAAAATATAGATTTACTACACGCACCTGAAGTATAGTTTGCAGGGTAATCTAATAACTCACCAATGTGAGTTGTCTGATCGGTTGCGTTGGTTGCCTTGTGTACATTCTTCCAAGGTGAACTTGATTTGTAACCACCAGCCATATACGAATAATTAATTATTTGTCTGTACTTAAAGTTAGTTCCTTCATTCTGTTGTGCCGATATTCGTTCCCAACCATTTTCTATATTTGAAACACCAGTATAAACCATAAGGTAATTTGTGTGTTCGGATGATTCTTCTAAGAATAGAGAACCAGATAATGGGTTCGACGGTCTCTGTGACTTAACACCTTTTGGTGGTCTTGCAGTGACTCTGTCCACTTTAAGTGAACCACTAACGGACATATTTTCGTATATCATATTCTTTTTATTTTATTCTCTCCAACCACAATGTCCAGAGGAAGTCCCCGGGTTTACCGCGGGATTTAAACCTGTAACACTTGTAGTTCCTGTGTCTGTTGCGTACGTGAATTTCCACGAATTATTATTTTGTAAACCATTATAATTACCTAACATATACTGCCAATCCTGACCCATAGTAAAGTTTTCTTCACCACAATTTCCGTCAGGTTTCACGACGTTACCAATATTTGTGTCTGTTTGATTACTCCATCTTCTCAAGTTGTAACCTCCACTATATGAACCTTCATTACCAGCATAACCTTTACCAACTTTAGAACTAATCCCTTTCTGTTGTGAGTGATTACCCCAACGATCCGAGGTTGCAAATGTTTCAGTTGCGAAGTTTAGTTTAACACCAGCACTTGAAGTCCAACCATAACCATGAAGTTCATCTGAAAATGCGGAACCACCGTCACTACCGTTTATTGTTGTTAATGTATATGCGGTATGTAAAGATTCCGTGGTTAAGTTAAATAACTCCACGGTTGCTGAACCACCACTAAAAAGGTATGCCATATCAGTTTCTTTATGCATAGTACCTAAATCACTTCTTGATATAGTTGTATCCATCGCCGCAGTATGTGCATAGTTGGTGTCAGTTATCATATTTACCGCTGATGTGGTTGTACCATGTACATTACCCGCACTCTTCCATGCACCATCATTATTAACAGACCATACGTAGAAAATAGTTCTACTACATGCTCCTGAGGTATATGATGCAGGATAATCCAATAACTCACCTAAGTGAGTTGTCTGATCTGTTGAATTAACCGTTTTGTGTACGTTCTTCCAAGGTGAACTTGATTTGTAACCACCGGCTAGATATGAATAATTTATTATCTGATTGTACTTGAAACTCGTTTTACCAAAATTACTTTGATTTGAAATTCTTTCCCATCCACCATCGTTTCCGTTACCTGTATAAACCATCAAGAAACTATTATCAAAACTACCTGAGGTTGTCATTTCCAAATATAGGGACCCGTTTTCTGGTGAAGATGGTCTACTCGCCTTCAAACCTGAAGGAGGTCTTGTAGGTCCTTGTCCTCTTAATGATCCACTAATTTCTAAATTTTCAAATATCATATCTATAAATAGTTAATTTCTCCAACCACAATGTCCTGATGATGCACCTGCGTTAACACCTGGTGCTAACCCTGCAGGATTTACCGTACCCGTATCTGTCGTATATGAGAATTTCCAACTTGTATTTGTTTGACCTGTACCATCGTATGTTGCTAACATGTATTGATGGTCTTGTCCTAATGTGAAATTCTCTTCTCCACAATTTGCATGTGGTTTAGGAACATTACCAATATTAGTTTCAGTGAAAACGTCCCACCTTCTTAAATTGTAACCTCCATTATATGTACCTTCATTTCCACAATAACCTTTACCAACTTTAGAACTTATCCCTTTCTGTTGCCCACTAGATGCCCATGAGGATGCCCTTGTCTCGAACACATCAGTAGCAAAGTGACATTTGTTTCCACTTTGAGAACCATACCCATAACCATAGTTTTCATCAGAAAACCCTGAAGAACCTAATGTACTCGTAATGGATAATGTTGTTGTAACATAAGGTGACCCACCTGGATAATAAGTGGTATACATTGTTTCATTTGTTAAATTGAATTTCTCAACTGTTGCTACAGATCCACCAAAAACATACGCAAACTCCGTTTCTTTAAATAGGGTACCACAATCATCTCTCGCATTTAATAAATCCCATTTAGATTGGTGGGTGTATGTTGTTTCATTCACCATATCAATACCTGATGTATGTGTTGAGTGTATGTTAGTTGCACCTTTATGAGCACCATCCGTATTTGTTGACCAAAGAAATAATTTAGTTTTACTACACGCCCCTGAGGTATAATTTGCGGGATAATCTAATAACTCACCTAAGTGAGATGTTTGGTCAGTTGCGTTAATTGTTTTATGTACATTCTTCCAAGGTGAACCTGACTTATATCCACCTGCCAAATATGAATAGTTTATTATTTGTCTGTATTTGAATCCTGTTCTGTCAGTATCTTGTGAACCCACGGGTTCCCAACCATCATCATAATTAGATGAACCAGTGTATGTAACAACGAAACTACCACTTGTAGATTCTTCTAAGTACATAGAACCTGTCTCAGGTGAAGTGGGTCTTTCCCCTCTACTACCCCTTGGTATGATAAATTGTCCACTCACGTCAAGTGAACCACTAACTATTACGTTTTCTCTAATCATTTAACTCTTTTTTATCCTGTTACGACTACTCTTCCTGATCTACTTGTTTCAAATTTAACCACAACCACCCCATTTAAAGAATTTATTGCCGAAGGGAAAAATAAATCACCATTACTATCATATACCTGTACAATCACGTTGTCGGTTCCTAAACCATGGGTAAAAGTAACGGTACCCACATTACTGAATGTGGAAACATTAACTGCCGGTATCTTTTTCCAAGATTGCCAAGTATTATTATTTTTACCTCTAACCGCAATTCGTCCACTTCTATAGTCACCCGCAATTTGATGTTGCCATGATGAACTATACACTTGTGAGTAAAGAGCTCCGTCAGTTGCGTTACCTGAGAAGTTTGTCACACCACCTGTGTAGTATGTGATACCCGCACTATTTAAGGAGTCCGCATTAATCGCTGCAGTTGAATTTGTGTTTCTAAATGCAATACCATCAATATTATCTGCCGATCCTGCCGTTGTTGCATAATTTACAGATTGTGAACCAATATTACCTGTAGTAATTAAACCTAATTGACTAATGAAGTCGGCCTTACTATAATATCTAATATAACCATCTCCCGACGCGTAAATTCTACTTATGGTATCTGAAGCACCGTTCGCTCCCGATGTTGTATTAATCCAACCAGCTTGGATATAACCGTTTGCATCTGTACGTACTACTTTATTTGCCTCATTGTTACGTCCCGTATGAAGGTCTAAACCATCAAGTAAATCAGAATCTGCCGCCTTGTCTCCTATTCCTAAATACCTACCGTCTAAATCAACTGTCTGAACGGCCGCTCCGTCGACACTCGCCGTAAGAACACCAGTACCAGTATCGAAACTTAATCCATCAAGAAAGTAATTATCATTTCCACTATCGGTGACTGTTTCTGTAGCCGTAGTTATACCCGTAACGTGTCCGTTACCATCTACTAAAATGTCTTGAACATACGTTCTACCACTATTGTTAGAAGATGTGGCCGCACTAATATTATCGTGTGCTGTATAAGTTTCAGTGATTAAATACCTACCATCAATATCGACAGTAAATCCAGCATTACCTGTTCCTGTACCTGTAATTACACCTGTAGTATCATCAAACGTAGCTCCACTTATGTAATCTATATCATTATCATTTCCACTATCGGTAACTGTCTCTGTTGCTGTCGTAACACCCGTAACGTGTCCGTTACCATCTAATAAGATGTCTTGTATATATGTTCTACCCGAGTTATCTGAAGAAGTAGCCGCGGTAATCGTTGGGTGTTCTTGGTATGAAGTATAGTTACCTGCGTGAACCACAATGTTACCATTGATTCTAACCGCACTGTTACCATTAACCACAAAGTTAACACCATCAGTCGCATCGTTATGTGATTTAATCTCAATGACAGAACCTACCAATCCACCACTATTACTTGTGTGTAATATATGTGCGGTATCTGAGGAATCTGTGGTACCTTCTTTATCATAACCTGTCCAATAGATACCTCTACCTTGGTTGGATGTGGTTACAGGTCCATCAAACTCAATATTACCACTTCCGTTAATTACTTTATTGTTTCCAACGTATAATGAACCAAGTGGGTCAATAGTAATAGCACCACTTGCATTAACATTAAAAATTGGAACACCTGACGAATCAGAGACGGCAAATAAATCACCTGTTAAATCATCTGTAATTGAGAATAACTGACCACTTGTACCTTGGATATCGAATATTGTTGATCCCGATGTGGATGATGTCAACGTTAGTTTATCAGTAAATTCTGACTGACCATTTGACCCTAAAGTTAATATTCTTGTACTTGATTTAACGAATTGTAAATTACCACCACTGTTTGTTGTTAAGTCGTTTGGTGATTCAACAATCCTAAACCCATTACCACCTAACCATTCAATACCTTCTGTTGGTCCTGGGTCTGCAATTGTAATATGGTTAACATTACTTATTGAACCATTAACCATATTAATACCACTACCGTTCATGTTAATGGCACCACTCATAGTTCCACCGGATTTTAGTAGGAAGTCACCTGATGCATATCCTGCCGCTGAGTGGTCTCCCCATCCATATGCGGTATTCCAATTAGATGAATTGTCAGCAAAATTACCCGAATGATAAACTTGTAACCATGCTTGAGATGAGTTTATCGCCGCATTACTGAATTTTCTATAATATATATTACCATTAGAACTAAATCCTAATTGACTATTGTATTCACCTGAGTGTCTATTAATATTTAAGAATGCATTTGAATTATCTACGGTTGGCATTCCTAATACCCCTGAACCTGCACTTATTTGACCTGTAAATATTACCCTATTTGTACCAGGGTGAGTACTTGCAGATCCACCATCACCCAAGAAACTGTTAGATTCTGAAGTTAAATATCTTCCGTCGATATCAACCGTATATGTTGTTGAATCGTTTTTAGTGAAAGTAACAATACCATTACCACTATTGAATGTTGCACCTGTTGTATGTTTAACAGTATCAACCGCAAACCCTGAAACATCTACGGTACTTCCGTTTGATTTGGTTAAGGTTAGTATCTGATTACCACTGTTATATGTACCACCCGTTACAGTAACGTCTAATAGGGTTGATGCTAAACTTACACTGTAAGTACCTCCATCATTTCTTGTGAATTCAAGGGTACCTGAACTATTGTTAAAAGTGACACCTGTCGTATAATCATTAGTATCTGTAAAACCTTTAATGTACCCTTCTGTTGAATGGTCACCCCATCCATACGCTGTGTTCCAATTACTAATATTAGAACTTGAAAAGTCCCCATCGTGCCAGTACTTTCTCCAAGACTGCTTAGTTCCGTTAGATACAGTTCTTGTATAGATTCTACCCAAGTCACCACCTGTCATTTGAATGGCTAAGGTATTACTGTAATATGTTACAGGGTCACCATGTCCAATTCTTAAAGAGGTGTACCAATCTGTAGTTGGGTTTAAATCCAAAGTACTCTCCTGAGAATTCCAATTTTGCAACCCACCACTACCTTCATTTGAGGTAGATCCTAATAAGAATTTATGGTTATGTGCTGTTGGTGCATACCTACCATCAATATCAACCGTATATGTGTCACCATCATTTCTTGTAAATGTGATTATACCATTACCACTATTAAATGTGGCACCTGTTGTATACTCGTCATTTTTCACATACCCTTCAGTGGAATGGTCACCCCATCCATATGCGGTTTTGAAGTTTTGGATATTAGTTTTGGTGAGGTCTTCCCCATCTAACCTAAGTAAATCCCCTCTAAGTAGTGCGGTTTTTCTTGCCGCCCATCCACCTGACCAATTACCTGTTTCTGAATTAACCTCAAGACCTTGTTCTGCATTAACATAAACATATTCATTTCCTTGTCCCGTAGCGTAAGCGTAAGATTCACCAGCATTCAATATTAAGTGTTGTCCCGCACCCCTTATATCTCCATTGACAGTCAATGATCCTGTGAACGTATCTGTAGTGTTTAATAAATAACCACTTAAGTCTTGGTCACCTGTGTATCCCGCTACTGAATGATCTCCCCATCCGTATGCTGTATTCCATTGTGAGATGTTAGTTGAACTAAAATCACCACTGTGCCATAATTGTTTCCATGTTTGCCATGTTGAACCGTCCGTTCTGGTCCTCATGTAAAAATCCGATCCGTTATAGTGTGCACCTATCTGAAACATAGAAGCTGAACCACCTACATTACTTGAAAATAGGTGTGCACTCGCTCCCGTGTAATTTATGACATAACTTCCACTACCCGTAACTCTGGTTTCTGTCTTAGAATCATCAAACGGATTACCACCTGTTAAACTTATACTTCCTTTATTATCTTGGAAATATCTATCGTCATGATTATGTGAACTTAGTGCGTATCTACCATCTAAATCGACATTGAACGTATCTCCACCATTATTTCTAGTGAATGTAATAATACCGTTACCTGTGTTAAATGTCGCACCTGTTGTAAATTCATTTGTATTTGTAAATCCTGTAATATATCCAACTTGTGAGTGGTCACCCCATCCATATGCGGTATCCCAATTAGTATCTTTTCTTGTACCCGCACCTGTACCTGTCGCCGGTTTGGAGTATATACCTTCTTTGTACATTAACTTACCATCGGCAAGTATTGTCATTGTGGATTGATTTGTTGATAACACTATAGACGCACCAGAACCATAAGATCCTCCGTCTGAATGGTAGTGTGTAATATAACCTCTTTGTGTACCAGCATTAGGATTGTCACTAAACTCGATACCAGCTCCACTTCCATTTGTGGTATTTTCTAACTTTAAACTATATGTGTTACTACTTGAAATAGTACCACCATCTAGTGGTAAATACCTACCATCAATATCTACAGTCCATGTATCACCTCCATTACGTGTTCCTGTTATAATACCGTTACCGGTATTAAACGTTGCACCCGTTGTAAAATTATTTGTATTATCAAGTGCAAATCCCGTAACTTCAACAGTAGTCCCGTCTGATTTTGTTAATGTTAATGTTTGGTTACCATCATTATATGTACCACCTGTAACAGTAACTTCCGATAATGCTGATGATATATCTACTGAGTATGTGTCGCCATCATTTCTTGTGAATGTAACAATTCCTGTCCCACCATTCCATGTTGCTCCTGTTGTGTACTCATCATTATATGATGTTAGATATCCCTCTTGTGAATGATCACCCCATCCATATGCGGTATTCCATTGTGATGAATCACCACCATTTGCGTATATACCTGCCCATCTATAAGAAGTTGAACCTAAATTTCTCACATTATTGGTGTAAGGTCTAACATCACCATCAAAGACGGTACTTGATGTACCGAAATAATAAGGTCTGTTACCCTCAAAATGTATCCATCCTGTGTTCTTAGAACCTATATCAATATACCCCGTAGATGTTTTAAATCTAAATGCATTTCCTGATGCTTCCTCAATTATTGAGTTACTATCATTAAGGTTCACTCCACCAACAGTAATTACGTTTGATGTGGTTGCTCCTCTAGTGGTTACACTATCTAAAGTATCTACTTCACTATACCCTGTAATATACCCTTCGGTAGAGTGATCACCCCATCCATATGCTGTATTCCAATTTCCTGAATTACCTCCCGATGCGGTTACAACACCACTAAAATCACCAAGACCACCATAAACACCTTTCCATCTGTATGCAGATGTACCCATATTTGAATTAGATGATGTAGTCGTGGTGTTTGGTATTAATGCAGTACCAACAAAATGTACATGGTTTTGATCTCCACTTCTACTAAAACTTGTACTACCAAGTTGTATGGTAGGTACGGTAAGAGTACCTGTCATGGTGTCTCCACCTAATTTTACATATCTACCATCTAAATCAACGGTTTGATTTGTCGATCCATTAACACTTGCGGTAAAGACACCAGTAGATAAATTAAATTCTACACCATCAACGTAGTAATTGTCATTACCACTATCTGTTACTGTTTCAGTGGCAGTGGTTAGTCCTGTTACGTGTCCATTACCGTCTAATAGAATATCTTGGATATATGTTCTTCCACTATTGTTAGAAGATGCCGGTGATGCAATTGGTGGGTGTTGTGTTAAATACGTATTTGAATCTACACTACCATCCGCCTTTAAGAATTGTGATGATGTACCCCCACTTTTTATAAATGAAGTTGCCGTAAGGTTACCACCATTTGATAATGATAGTCGAGTCACATATGAACCACCCGTATAGTGTTTCCAATTAATGGATGATCCATCATATAGGACTTGGTAGTAATTAGATCCGTTTGCTTTGAACCTATACCCATATTCACTATAATCCGTACCATCTAATGCAATTGCCACACCGGCATTTGCGGAGGATTCACCAGCACTCGCGTTAATTACTAATGGTGCCCATGGTGATCCACTACCTAATGTTATTCCTCTTGAGGTGGTATTACCCCTTGCAACCACACTATCTAAAGTGTCTGTTTCAGAATAACTTGTTAAATACCTACCGTCTATATCGACAGTAAATGTGTCCCCATCGTTTCTTGTAAATGTAATTACACCATTACCACTATTAAATGTAGCACCTGTCGTATATTCATCATTATAATCTGTTAGGTAATTTTGATCACCAACCCAATCTCTTGTTGCAATATGATACCATGTTGATCCCGTTATTGTGTTAGTACCCGCAAAATTTCTAAAGTATAATCCGTCTCCATTAACTACTGTTGATCCCCCTAATTGGAAACCATAATTACCGTCTGTTTGAGATACATGTAATATTGTGTTGTGACTACTGATAGGTCCGTTAGATGCGTAATTTCTATATATACCAAATTCTGTATAATCATTAGCGTCACCATTTGTACTATATAATTCACTATGTACTTGTGCCCTTGTGTCTAAAAATCTACCGTCTATATCAACAGTAAATGTGTCACCATCATTTCTTTTAAATGTAATTACACCGTTACCACTATTAAATGTAGCACCTGTTGTGTATTCATTGTTGTAGTCTGTAAGATAACTTCCTGTTTCTGCCTCGATACCATCTAATCTACTATCCAAAGTGGTTAAATCAGTATTATCTAATAATCTTTCTTCAGATCCTTTTTGACCACCCTTCCAATAGTTGGTTTGTCCGTCCCATATTAAAGAACCAGATAATAAGTCAGGAGAAGTATTGTCTCTAACTTCTATACCTGCATTTTGTGCCCCACTACCATTTAAAGATATAATGTTATCTCCTATTTCAACAGTTGTTGAGTCTACTCTTGTTTCTGTTCCTTTAACTAAAAGATCCCCCTTAATGGTTACGTTAGACCCTGTAAACTCTAAACCACCTTCTATCGTGTCTAATCTACTGTCTAAACCTGTAATATCACCATTTAAACTTCCAGTCTTAGTCTCTAAAGAATCTAACCTTCCATCGTGTGAACCACTTGTCGTTTCTATACTATTTAACCTATTATTTTGGGTTGTATTAGTACTATCATTAGAAGATGTATATGAATTAAAAGTTGTTCTAATACTACCACTTTCAGTCTCTAAAGAAACTAATCTAAGATCTTGGTTTGAGTTAGTAGTGTTATTAGATGAGGTATAAGTATTTAAATCAGTTCTAAGTGTTGTTACGTCAGTATCAGTAGCATAAGTATCATCAATACTCGAAGTGAACTCCTCTAACGCATCCGCCCTATTACTTAAGTTAGATACGTCTGTGGATAGACTACCTGTTTTAGTTTCAATAGAATCAACTCTACCATCTAATGTAGAAATATCAGTATCTAAACTACCTGTTTTAGTTTCTAAAGAATCTAATCTGTTTTTATGTTCCCCTAATTTTGTTTTTTGTGATCCACTTACAACTTCTAAAGAATCAACTCTACCATCTAATGTGGAAATATCACCACTTAAACTTCCTGACTTAGTTTCTAAAGAGTCTATCCTACCACTTAAGTTTTGTTTATCTGTTTCGTTTGAGGTTGTGTAAGTATTTAAATCACCCCTTAAATTAGATATGTCAGTATCTAAACTACCTGTTTTGGTTTCTAAAGAACCTAATCTACTATTTTGAGTGGTATTGGTAGAATCTAAACTACCTGTTTTGGTTTCTAAAGAACCTAACCTATTGTTTTGTGATGTGTTAGTTGAATCGTTGGATGAGGTATAAGTATTTAAATCACCTCTTAGATTAGTTATATCCGAGTCGGTTGCATATGTGTCATCAATACTTGCCGTGAATGATTCTATACTGTCTAACCTACCACCGTGTGAACCACTTGTTGTTTCTAAAGAACCTAATCTACCATTTTGAGTAGTATTGGTAGAATCGTTGGATGAAGTATAAGTATTTAAATCACCTCTTAAGGTAGTGACATCGGCATCAGTTGCGTATGTGTCATCAATACTTGAGGTAAAAGATTCCAAACTCCCTAACCTACCATCAACTAAATTATAATTAGTTGTACCAGTAATGTCCACTTGTATGGAACCACTAATTACGGTTTCTGTATTTAATTTAGTTTTAACTCTATCGTCTGTATAATAAAGATTGGTTGTTCCTTCGGTGATTGAATCCGTATCGCCTGCTCCACCGACAAAAACTTTGTTACCCATACCATTATGGTTGGTACAATAATATAATAATGTTTGTGGAGTATCTTGATTTACAACTATTTGAACGTATGCACCTGATGAACCTTCGGTACCATTTACGGTAACACCGTCTGTATATTGACTATTGTTAGTTAATGAAAATCTGAATGGGTGTCCTGAATTTGATGAGTGAGATACATCAAATCTATAAACTAGTCCTTTTGCTAATGAGACAATTTGTTGTTCTACACCATCTATGTAATATACACCACCACTTGCAGTTACGGTAACGTCAACATATTGTGTTATTGGTGAGGTTGAATTTAAAACAAATTCAGAACCTGAGACAACATTTTCCGTATTTAGTTTTGATTTAATATCTGTAGTCAAAGAACCACTTTTAGTCTCTAAACTACTTAACCTACTATTTTGTGTTGTGTTGGTTGAATCATTGGATGCGGTATGAGTGTTAAAGTCAGATCTCATAGTACCATCCACACTACCAGTAAATGTTTCTAATAGGTCTAACCTCCCATCGTGTGACCCACTTGTCGTTTCTAACGACGTGAATCTATTATTACTTGCAGTATAATGGGCCGCAAACGCTTCATCATTTGTGGTGTCAACACTATTAATAAGTCCTACGATTTCTGCGAATGAATTCTTATCAGCATCAGAAGAATCTAAAATAGCGTCCACATCTGTTTTTAATAATGATATATCAACTCCATCAACAGTCCCTGTTAAATCTATACTACCTGTTACAATTAATCCATTACCGAAAACAATTGAGTTTCCGTCAGAAGATATTACTTTGTTACCGGCTGTTATTTGTATAGGTGCGTCTAATTCTATGTTACCCGTACCTGAAGAGGTTAATGTAATATCACCATCCGCCGTCTGTAGTGTAATAGTGTCAGAACCCGTCTCTAATATTTTTATTGATTCTCCACCATCTGTAGTAACTCTTAGTTCAGTACCTGTGGTTGAGAGTACTTGTTGTCCATTTATATATAATGACCCTGATGAAAGATATAAGTCTCTCCACTCCTTGTCGGGTGCACCTAAATCAATTGTATTTGTGATACTAGGTATAATTGAAACATTAGTTATCAAACTGTCTGAGGATATCGACGCGGTTGCTGTTGTACTTGCAATCCGATCTAAACTTAGACCCGTAACCCCACTTGCGGGAACATTAATTAAACCACTACCATCTCCTCTAAAAGAACCAGTGAACGAACCCGATAATTGGGCTAACTCTTCATCACTGTCGTTAGTGGCCATTAACTTTAAACGACCATTATTTACTTTAAGAACTTTCTTGTTCGATCCGTGACCTAACTCAATTTCAGATGCAATTAATCTTTTTAAAGTATTACCACTATCGTGAAGTTGTACGTCACCATCACTATTTTTAGTTATTTTTGTACCACCTAAATCAATAGTACTACCAGCCAAATATATATCATTCCATCTTTTAGTGTCACTACCCAAATCATGGGTAAGTGTTCCTTGAGGTAACAATGATCCACTAATTGTTTGGTCCCCAATAAACACATTACTACCAGTAGTGGCTGCGGTGTCTTTATAACTGTTAAAACTTGATGTGAGTAAGTAGGAAGCTGCGTGTGATGCACTTATTGCATTGTCAACAGTTCCGTCAATCTGTGCAGTACCATAGATAGTTCCTTGTACTGTTAAATCCCCTTGTATTTCCGCCGATGCGGAGACGGATAGGGATCCTGTAATGTGTGGATCAAATATATTCATCTATATAAACGTTTTTCTTATTAGATAAATACTTTATAATTCAATAGTAATTTGGTTTTGGTAAGATTTATAACCACTAAATATATTTTTTCTATATTAGGTCCCTACCACCATTTGGTTTTATACCCATTTTATTAAGGTGAGGAATTATTACGGTATTGGTAAAATACTCGTGACCCGACTCTAGAGGGTGGATACCTGGATTTTTAGAACTCGGCATACCTGATGAGAAATTTTTGGATACATACTCATAACAACCATCCACATCTAAGAAATTATTGAAATCTATTAATTGGTATAAGTGTCTCACATCCTCGGACTCTAATATATTTTTAGGATAGTGCTTAAATATATCCATAAATGTCGTCATGAAATATTTTACACCCCTTTCTTTTAAGTACCATTGGACTAATAGTATAGAATGTATTGTATTAACTAACATACCGATATCGGAATGAAAATATTCATAGTATGATTTCATAAGTGGGTGTGGATTAACTAATCTGTCCCAACCTGGGTTTATGAAGTACCACTTTTTTTCTACCGCGATACTGGTGGGGTTATCAATTTGACTAACATGACCATTGTTACCCCAATTATCACTACTATAATTATTTTCACTATGAAAATCAAATCTATCAACCCCACTCCACATAACTCCAACCAAGATATCTTCAGGTTTTGTGGTTTCCAACTCCTTATTTACGGCATAAATTAGTTTTTTGGATATTAGTCCATTTCCTTGAGATGCCATACCAACATTATTAAGGTTTTGTTTCCTTACATTTAAATGTTTTATTAAAAATTTCGGCCAATTCCAATCCTCAAAAGTGAAACTACAACCAGAAACTATTACTTTCTTCATATGATATTTTTTTTATTTAAATCGAATTGAAATCCCGTCAATTCGGAATATAATTTCTCACCTCCCGAAATAGATGGTAAACTGAGTTTAATGTGTCTCAATTTGAAGTATTTGTGTATTTCCCTTATTTTGTCATCTCCAACTTCCATTCTCAATTTATGAATTATATAAACTTGTATAATGTCGTACCATTTCATATAGGTTGCATGAAAAAAACCATTAAATTCTTGGTTTAAGAAATCCAAAATATTTTCTCTGTCTTTAATAGTAATTTTATCAATCTTTTTCTTTTTGGTAAGTTTATTGTAGTTTTTTGTTTTGGATAGTTTTGTTATTACTTCACCACCCCCATAATTAAAGTGTTTACCTTTTATGTTATGTAATTTAAAGGGAAATTTAACGTCGTTGATGTTGGGTACATTATTATGTTTATCTACCTGTATCGTAGGTATATCATTAAAGATAACATGTCTATGTTTATCTGATGATTTTTTATAGTTTTTATCAATTATTCTCAGATTAAGGTGTAACATTAATTGTTCAATATAACATGAACCGTATTCTTCCTTATCTATATTACTACCATACTTGATATAGTGATCTATGGAATCTCGACATACTTTAGAAAACAACTTATGATTTTTAACGTAAACAATATTCATGTTTGGAATAGTCTCAAAAGACCCATAAGAATCGAATAATCTACTCTTATCTTCCTCCGAAAAAATTAAATCAAAGAATAGTTTTGAATATGTTTTATTGATATAGAAGTAATTATTTTTGTTCTTGACCTTTTCAGGGTTTTCGTAAGGTGGGTTGATATAATATTTGTAAAGTTCGGATATTAGTTCGTCCTTAGACAATTCTGATGGTGTGTGCATATCAATATGACTGAATAGGTAGTCTTGCTCATAAGTGTCTAATATTATTTTATTAAATAATAAAGTGTCGGTATCGATATGTAAGAAGGGTTCATTTATTGATTCATATACCTTTAATTTAGGTAAACTCCACGTCTTAGAGTCTTCTCTTTTTACTATTTTGTTATTTACTTCATCATAGGGTAATCCTAAATCTGTTACTTGATTACACTCTTCGATATCACCATAAAACGATATATTACCATAATGTTTTTTCGCAAGTATCGCGCTGAGGTATTGTGTATATAACAATTCCTTCCATATAATACCTATTTTATCTACATATGTGTGTACAACCTTCATATCAATGTTTGTAAAAAAATGGGTCTCTCTCTCTTAACTTATTCATTTTATCTTTAAAAAGTTTTTTCTTTTTCCTTTTCTCCATTCGTTTTCTAAACCAACCTATTATTTTTTTTATCATCATTTAAAAATTACAAAGTTATCTATCACTAAAACGTCAATGTCTGTTGAATCAAATGTTTCTAATGCGTCTTTAGGTGTTAGTACCATAGTCTTATCTTTGATGTTGAATGATGTGTTTAATAGTATAGGGTATGACGTTAAAGTCTCAAATTCTCTTAAAAGATTATGTATATCATTGTCTTGATAAACTGTTTGTACTCGTGCGGTACCATCAACATGAGTTGTGGAGACAAGAATATCCTTATATTGGTTACGAACCTCAACAACTTGATTCATATACCTCAAATCGTCATTCATTATAAAATATTCATGTTGCCTTTCTTTAGTTACCATAGGTGCAAAAGGTCTGAAACCTTCCCTCTTTTTTACCATTTTATTTATTCTATCTTTCATTTTTGGGTTTGTTGGGTCGGCTAAAATTGATCTATTTCCTAACGCTCTCGCACCAAATTCAATTTCATTTCTAAACCAACCTATGACTTTACCTTTTTTAATTTGTTTGGCAACTATTCTATATAAATTTTGGTTATTCAGATACATGGTTTTTCTATTACCCAAGTGTTTCTTAGATTTTGAATTTACGGTATATGATGGTCCTAAAAATGGAGTATTGGGTATCTTAACATTCACACCGTTGTTAATATAATAATTAATTACAGAACCTACGGAAGATCCCGCATCAGATGGTGCTGGTGGTACCCATACCTTTTTAAATCCAGTGTTTCGATATATCTTACCATTTGCTAATCCATTATACGCACATCCACCACCCAAACATAGATTACTATTCTGATACTTTTTACCAACATAATCTAAAAGATCAAACAACACCTTTTCATATATACGTTGAACTGCATATGCTAAGTCCTTATGTATTTTTTTTATTTTTTCGTCAGGGGTCCTTGGTAACAAACCCAATAATTCAGATAAATCATAGTTGTACATAATCTTATCAGATTTATGCCAATTAAAATATTTTAAATTACATTTTATTTCTCCGTTTTCGAATTTTATTAATTCACTAACCTTTTCAACCAACTTAGTTTTATTCCCATAAGATGTTAATCCCATAACTTTGTACTCACCCTCGTTTGGTTTAAACCCTAAGAATGAAGTCATTGCGGAATAAAATAAACCTAAAGAATGTGGGTAAGATGAAATGGTTTCAACATCTAAAACCCCCCCATCATATTTAGATATGGTTGTTGTGTCGTATTCCCCCACACCATCGATAGAAACTACTGCGGAGGTTTTATAAGGAGAACTAAATGATGAATAATATAAGTGTGAATGATGATGTTTTGAATAAAAAACATTATCGGAAATATCGGGCAGTAGTTTTTTTAACTCTCGTCTATTTCTATAAGATTCCCATACTCTTCTAATTGATAGTAGTGGGTGACTAAGTAAGTGTTTTTTTGAATATTCTCTAACCCTTTTATTTTTTAGTTCCACATCCTCATAAAAACAAACCACCTCTACATTTTCTTTTGTTAAAGAATATTTTTTTGTAACATAGTTTAGTACTTCTTTAGGAAAAGTATAGTCGTGTTTTATACCCGTAAATTTCTCTTCTTCGCACGCAAATATTAATTTACCATCTTTAAATAGACATAAGGATGAATCGTGATAGTAACAAGATAACCCAATAACAAACATTTATTTTCTTGTATTTCCGTAATGTATAATTTTTACATTTTTATTCGTTTCAAAAGATCTCCACGGATCCACCACTACAGACCCATCGGGGAAATTATAATCGTGATGTTTACCCATATGACCTAATAAGTAAACTCCTTTGATTGGTGTCTCTAAATCATACTGTACTTTATATTTACTACCATATGCGGATTCACAATAATGACCAACTAAGATTGATGAGGATCCATCTAAGTACTCAACATCGGGTTTATATGATTGTCCCAATATTACTATGGGTAGGTTATGCATGTTGGATTCGATTACCAATTTAGTTGCTATGTTTTTTGCCTGTACCTCTCTTGCCAACATAATTGCATCGAATAAGTCATATCCCAAATTCAATTCTTGAGCCATATATCTTAACGCAATATTATCACGAGGATGACATCCTCCTCCATCTCCCATACCGGCTGTCATATATGCAGGACCCAATATTCTATATGTAGATCTTTCTAATGCTCCAGTAACTACATCCACATTCATATTACCCGATTTCTCAGCAACATCTTGAATCATATTAACCAGCGCCACTTTAGTTGAGATGAACGTGTTATAAAATATTTTAATACCCTCGGCCTCATCCCACGTACCAAGTTCATACCTTGTACCTTCACTAATAAATGTTTTGTAGAAGTCTAATAGTAATTTTGCATCTCCCGTTTCGGAACCATCTTCTGTTCCGATGATGATCATTTCAGGATTTACCATATCCCATTTTACTGTACCCATTGCAATTAGATATGGGTTATATATAAACCTACCGTTTGGTATTAAGTCAATAAATTCTCGTCTAATAGTACCAGGTAGGACTGTTGAGATTAAAACAATAAGTTGGTCTTTGGAAACGTGTTTATTTACCTCCGTCAGGACTTCTTTTACTATGTCGTAATTAAAGTCTTTATTTTCTAAGTGTGATGTTGGGTATCTCCCGTCATAGTCTGGATGATGGGGTGTCGGTACCGCAATAAATATTAATTCCCTATTCTCACAGGCCTCCTTAATTGTTGGGACCATTACAAAATTTTCGGGTTGTACCTCACTTATGTCATATCCTATAACATCATGTTTTTCTGCCATTACCTCGGCAGCATCTTTTCCGAGTTTACCAACCCCAATAAAACCTATATTCATATTAAATTTTTTTAATTATTTTATTATATATATTATCTAATGGTTTATTAAAAAATAAACCTCTATTGTGTTCTAACATCCATAAGTCTCTTTTAAATAGTATATTTAAATCCTCCACACTTAATTCGAGTACTTTTTTTACTGAAGAAATAAAGTGGTCAAACCTATCTCGATCATCTTCAATAGTGTCATAACCATAATCAATCCAATCTGCCATTAAAAACCCGTAATTTTTTATATCTTCCACCAACCCACAGTAACCAAAAGGTAAGATAAAATGACCTTTAAGTAAAGGGTTCCAAGTCTTTTCAGTTACAGATTTAACTTGTTTGTTTTTATCCGATATTAAATATGTTAATGTTTCCACATATATACTCAAAAATGAAGAATTATAGTATCTATTATGTATTGGATTAAATGCCTCAAACTTTACGAAGTTTTGGTTATCGGGTTCTTCCTGAGAGTCTAAAGAAATACCTCTATCTGGATCATTTGTGTACCCATCTTCTAATTCTAAAATATATCTTAAACATATTCTTTTATATATCCTATCATTAGGGTTATCTATATATGTCCTGTTAGGTGATAAGAATTTCTTAAGTCCCCCCACTTTCTTTATGTCAGAAAGTTCAAACATCTGATTAGAACACTGACCAAAGAATTCTGTATTCTTCAGACCATAACCCTCAAAATCTGTAAATGCACATTTTTGTCTATTCCATAAAAAGTCATAGAATATATCTTCTTTTGTATTAAAGTTTGTATGAATGTGTAGTAAAGTTTTACCACCCTCCTTTAAGAGTAATTTCATACGACTTAAATGGGGAATATCACTTGTTTTTTCATGGACATGAAATATATCTAAGTGAAATACGTATTTTATATTTGAGTACTCTAATATCTTGTTGACTTGGTCCTGATATATTGTGTGGTCACATAGTATTGCAACACTATCACACATATTAATATCACTAACAAAATTAAAATTATCTCTTTCTATTATGAAAGGTGCCGAATGTAGATGTTTTATGAATCTAAGTCTATCTAACTCCAAATCACCTACCTCATCATTCACATATAAGTTCATTTTTCATTATTTTAACTATCTTATCGATTCTGTACCACACATTATCTATTTCGTCGTACGACGTATCACACCAATCCGTTAAATGACTTATATCTATCCCATGATATTTCTGATACTCATTTTTAGTTTTACTTAACATACCTTTGGAAGAGAGTAAAATAAATTTCTTGTCCTGTTGCACGCATTTAGTTGTTTTTTCGGTAATAAATGACCTATCATTAGTAACATCACTTTCCATTATCAAAACAAAATCAACCAAATCATAATATGTTGAATCGTACTCTCTAGTGTGGGATGTTTTATGATTAAATAAAGTTACATCCAATACTTTATTGGATCCCATTTTTTCTAAACCAATCTCGACTCTCCTTTTTTGTTCGTTTGGGGAGTCTGTCATAAAATACATATCCTTGGTTTCGTTCGTAAAAGTGTTTAATGGTTTAAAACCAAAATAAGATATATACCCACACTTATCTAACCCCTCAAAATATAATAGAGATGTCAGTGCCGTCCTAAATGTTTTCGCTTTACCACCTAATAATAAAAACTGTCTATGTTCTTTTTTTTGTGCGTCATAGTTTTTAATTGGCATATAATAATCATAATATTTTACGAAGTATGGTTCTATTGTAATATTTAAACCCCTATTTTTAACGACCTTAAGATCTATAATAGATTCATCTACAACTCCGTTAGTAAAAACATTAATTGGTGATAGGTCCTCGTAATGTCTGATTTTCTGTAGAAACTCCTGAGATAATAATTCTGTCGTGGAGTCGTAATAAATTTCTTTATTATCGTTTAGACATAGTTTTAATAATTCATCAAACCGTTCATAAAAATTATCACCTACCACATCATAATTAGTTATTAAAATTATTTTTGATTGGTCAACATTATCCACAATATGTTTTGGTCTCATAGCGGACGTATCACGACTTATACCTTTATAAATGTATGTTGGATCTTTGATTATCATATTAGTCTGTTGTGGGGTACCGATGTAGGTTTAGGTTCCTTAACAGACACTACTTCTTTTCCTTCTAAAACATCAAACAAATTCTGTAACGTTTCCCCTTTCATTAGAACATTAAAATTATGTATGAGTGTTGGTAACATCTCTTGAGTTATTCTAAAACATTTGTCCATATCCCAAGATGCAATCTCCTCTATTACCTCAAATATTTTATCCATTCTTCTATAGAAATCCATCTCTTGATCATAACTTTCATCCCACCATCTTGAAAACGTTTTATAACCTTGATTTCTAAGTACCTCTAAAGACCTTGGGTTACCCATCAATATAAATGGTTGTCCAACGAAAATTGGTTTATAAATTTTTTCAGAGAAGAAAACAGTTGTCTCGTGAGTAAGGGATTCGGACACAATATTAACGAAGGATTCTTTGTGTGCTTGTGTATTTAAACTATCCGCCTTATTATTTTCTAAATCAGGTTCGTCGTACCAATAATGCACTCTAGAGTCATGACCTTTATAATAATCCCTAATTTTGTTTTTCCATTTATTTTCATATTCTTGGGGAATTTGGCCATCAACCCAACCAAAATATCTATATTCATCATCACCATCATAACCACCTAATGAAGAAATAAATTTATCTTTTAATTCTTCCTTACCATTTAAAAAACCATATAACAATACCCTATGTAATTTAGGTACTCTATTAAAATTTAAAAAATGAAATTTCTTATTTTCGGTCAATGACCACTTTATGAATTTAGATAACTTTTCTCTCCCCCTAATTTCACATTGTGGGTCAGTTACGTGACCTGGTGTGTGAAACCATAAGTTAGAACCGAAATAACCGTAATCTAATATTGAGTAAGATTCATCATCTAAATATCTTTTTAATGACAGTTCTTTTTTTCGTGTTTTAGCAATAAAATTAGTGGTTATGATAAACATATTGGTTTTATTCAAACCATATCGTTTAGATAGATTGTCTAACCATTTATAGTTTGTATCGTCTTGCCCGAAAAACCCTTCCGTTGGTTGCATAAAACATATCTTACACTTGCCACTCAAAGCGTCTTTAACAATATCACTATCTAACTCAATAGTGTCGTAATTCTCAAACAACGCATTATTATAAATCACTATTGGGTATACATAATTGACATCTAAACCTTTAATCTCATCTATTGAGTATATCTTATGTCTATGGTAGTCGTGATCTAAGAACACCTCAAAACTTTGCCCCCTAAATTTGATTAGAGTATCCATTATTTTATTGTCAAGATTTTCTTTTCTTTTTAGTGGAAATGTAATTCCAATAGATTCTGCGATCTGATCCAAATCATTAAAATTCCCATCTTTATCACCCTCTTTTAGTAGTGGGTGTGTGTGCCATGGATGTATATTATAATCAGGTATATTAGAGCTCACAAACTCAACTCTTCCATGTGGATCATATACCAATATTTTGTTGTAGACTATATTCATTAAAATGTGATTCCTTTACAATAATTATAAAACTCTTCGTATTCTGGAAATGTTTTTAAAAAGTTAGTCCCTCTTCTCTCATCATGTGCATTAAAGAATTTATAAAAATTGTGTTGGTTTTTTAACAACTCTTTCTCGTCTTGTGGGGACACCATCCAATCATACACCCTATGGAATTTCGGTATTTCCATTTGAGTGAACCCCCATATTTCTTGATCAAAGTTGTGAGGAAAAGTGGTTAACGTTTCGGCCAATTCACCATGACTTTTAACTAAATCAGAAAAACTAAGTGGTACGACTCTGACTGTTTGGTGTTCGGGATGTCTCAGGAATGAACAATCTAACGAGACCGCTGTCGACCACGCCCTATCGGGAGAACCGTATTCCATCTTTAAACCATAAACCTCCTTTATTAATTTATTATATGTTGATAATGATAATGCATTATAAGTACTCATTATACCAACAGTAACCGTGGGACAATTAGTTAGTATTTTGTTTAAATTATCCCAAAACCTATTAAACTCAAGTCCTGTTCTTGCATATTCCGCTTGTTCTCCCCAACCGTCTACCGATGTATAAATCACAAAACTCTTAACTCTACCTTCATCTTCAATTCTTTTAATTTTTTCAATAAGTTTATCAATTAATTTATCGGGTACACCTAAATTAGTGTTGATTGATATGTTTAAATTTGTATTAGGGTTCTCTTCACCAATAATGTAGTCCAATACACCCCACGTATCTTTACTTAATAATGGTTCACCTCCCGTAATTCTAAATGTATCAAGATCTCTGTATAGGTCCGGCCACCATTTCCAAAACGCCTCCACATATGGATTATAATCCTTATGGTGTATCGGCATCCTACCTGACTTCTTTAACCAATCGAAATTATTAAATAAATCTGTGGTCGGGTAGGGACCATGTTTTTCAATTTCCTGAGCCCATGAAGATGAGAATGATGGTCCACAGTAGGAACATTTAAAATTACACTTATTCGAGAATGAAACCTCCATGTATTTTGGGTTGTAGTCCTCTCTCCAATCCATTTCCCTAATCTCTTTATGGTGTGGTTTCGACCATGGTTCATGAGACTTATAAACCCTATCGGATATTTGGTTGGAGTTGTCCTCCACCTTCCAACAATAATCACACTCTGAAGGTCTCTTACCGTCCAACATCTCTTTCCTTTTCTGTTTCTTGAAACGAGTGTTATGTAGTGCTGAGGGGTTTCTTTTTATTTCCTCAACAGGTATTGGGTGTGTGTCGGGATGATGACATGAATGTGTCCTACCTAAGTGTAAGTGTGTAGTTACTTGTGTCCATTTAGCCAAACAAAACCCACAACCAGTTTTATTTAATTCATTTCTATAATTTTCGAATTTTTCTACTTCGGGATGACTCATAATTTTACGTTATATATTTTACATTTTATTGAATGGTTAATTACTTCTACAAGTTCATAGTTTAAACTATTAATACCATCACTTCTATAATTTAATTTACCTTGTTGCATTTCTGTAACAAATCTCTTTTCATTTTTTGCGGTAGTTTCACCCTTAGCCCATTTTCCATTTACCAAACCTTCATCTAAATGTGGTAAACAATAAAATTTTCCCTCTCTTCTATATGGTAATATACTATCATCAATCTCAATTTTTTCTACTACCTCCACTACATCATTTTTCAGATTATTTACATCTTTATTTAGATCATATATAATATTGTCTTCATTTAATTTACATTCTTCGAAATTGTCGAAAAACCTATCATATATTTTTACTTCACTAATCTTACCTTTAAAATTGGTATTTTGGTGATTACATCTACCGATGTGAAAATCACCATTTAATGAATGGGATTTTATTTTATTTGGTAAGTTTATTGGTTTAGATTTTAGTATGTCCCCATTGTTAGATACTAATTTATTATTAGAAAATATATATAACTTTTGTTCATCATAGTTATATGAAACAGTGAACCATGTCCACTTATTTTCTACTGATTTAGTCCAGTGGTACATTGGGTTATTTGAAATGTCAAAATTCAAAGTGGATAATGCCCTTGAATTATTAAACGAAAGACCCCAAGTCCAACTCCCATCTTTTCTTAATATGGGATATTCTATAAATTTTCTCTCTTCATCACCCACTAACCATATTGGTACAACCTCTGGTTGCTGTTCAGGTGAGACTAAAATAGAAATAGTATGATTTTTAAATAAGGGTGTGGTTAAACTTCTATCCGATTTAAAACTCATTGATGAAGTCTCCCCATTAAACTGATAAACTTTTTTATCATCTATTGATTCATATATTTTCCTATCCGAATATCCCTCATAAAAACATCTCCAAAATAGGTCATCATCTTCTTGACCCCAATCCCAATATTCATTAGAATATCCATTTGTTTGTACTAAATGTTCTTTATTGAAAAGTACGACACCCCCAAAATATTGTTCATAACCCATAGACCATGAGTATTTTGATAATTTTGTTGCAATATGTATCGGAGTATCATAGGGATATGAATAGTCACATGTCTCATCATGAGGTAACATATCAACATCATGAAATGCAACATAATCACAACCGTCTTCCATTGCTTTAACAGCGGCAATATTCTTCATTGCACCTCTATTGAATAGTTTATCATCTACTTGATGCCCAACATAAACACAATACTCTATGTTTTGTTTGTTTAAGTGTTTTTCTAATTTTGGGAGTAACTCATTTAAGTGAGACTCTCTATTTCTATATGGTATACATATACCTAATTTATGACTCATATTCCTACAGTTAATTGTGTCTGATTATTTCTTTTAGTTCTATTCCATATCTCATATTTAAGATTAGATAACCCATCTTCATTAGGGTTTCTATAACCTTTATCCATTTCATTATGGAACCTTAGTTGGTTATACCTTATATTAACATCTGTCCAAGCTCCGTCTTTATATCCACTAGATTCATGAGATTGTAAATCAAAGTAACCTCTCTTCCTAAAAGGTACTTTTATCATGACTTCACGTTCGTTAGGAATAAGTACTGTCTCACAATTAACTAATGTTAGAATATTCTCTCTATTTGATAGGTCAACAACATCATATCCTACTACATATCTCATATCAAAATAATGTACTAACTCCCCACAATTAGTATACCCATCAAAAGTTCTGGTAAGGGAGTATTTTGTATTCTTACTTATTGGTTCTATTTCTTGTGTTGGGATAACCACCCTGTAAATTGCAACCTGACTTACGGTTCCTTTGAATAATTCCTCTTCTTCATTTTTTGAACCTATGAAAATTTTACCGTCTTCAGATTTTTTTAAATTCTTTTTATATTTTGTGGATCCAATTAACTTACCATCTTGGTACATAGTTATTATTTTACGATCTTGATTTATAGTAACGACTAATGTTTTTTTAATGTCGTGTTCTATTTTTGAATCAATAGATGCCCACTCTTTTCCATCTTTCATTAATACTTTATATCTTCTAAAAGAATCGTAACTTATTGTTAGTTCAATTTCAGGTATTGATAATGCAGTATACCTATCATACCCATTTTCAGGATTACACACTATTGGATCTGCATCCATTGTAATCATGATGGTTAACCCGTGGCTCTCTAAATTCCCTTGGAAATTAGAGTGGGCATATGAATCCACCCCATTAAATTTTAATGCAGAATCTCCCCCACCCTCAACATTACGAACTAATGTATCAAATGGTACCCCTCTATCACAACATCTTTTAAAAAGGTCATCATCTTCAAATCCCCAACCCCAATATTCATTAGAATATCCATTGATTAATTTAAAAACATCAGACGGAAAAATGGTGACTCCACCGAAATACTGATCGAAAATATCTCTTTTGAAATTCTTATCCTCAATAAGAAAATCTGTTGCTAAATGTACAGGTACGTTGGAGTGTGTATAATCAACTTTAAGTGGTAACATATCAATATCATGGAATACCACATAATTACACTCTAATTTAAGTGATTCCTCAAACCCAATATTAAGTAACATACCCCGATTAAATAATTTTGCATCATCTTGTTCTACGACTATTAATTCGTAGTCAATACCCCTATTGGTCATATATTCACTTATCTTTCTTTTAAAAAGAATTAACTGTTTATACCTATTCCTATATGGTACTATAATACCTAATTTATTCGGACTCGTCTTCTTTGTCATCAGATGTTATAAAGTTCTTATGAAATTCGTGTAGGTAATATTGCATTCTCTCGTCCCATCCGGCCTTATCTATTTCTTCAAACCATATGGTTAGAGCGTCCAAAGTATTACCTATTTTCTCTAATGCCTTAACTTTTCTTTCTTCAAGAAATAATTTTTCCTCTTCGAAAGACGTAATAGAACTGTCTTTGTTTTCTTGTTTTTTTGCCATAATTATATGCTTATTATTTTTCTTATTAATTTATTCCAATGTTTATACGAACTATAAATTGGTTTACTTGATTTTAAAAATAAGTAATCCTTATGTTTTAAATCCAATTTAAATCTCGTTTTTCTTAATTCATCATACAACTTAAAGTATTCCTTAGAATATGCATATGATTCATTGATATCGGCTACCATTTTTATTCGGTTTATACATGTTTCATCCCATTTGAAATGATGTACCTGAACTGAATAGTCTTTATATGGTGCAATAACTGGATGTTCCCATCCTTGCCATCTCCATGTAGTGTGACCATCTATTTTTGCGTAGTGTTGTCCATTAGTAATTTCAACATTACCTTTAACTACACAAACCTTATTCGGACAAGCATTACTCATTGGGTATCTAAAGAACCCACCGTATGGGAATTGATCAAATATGGGTGTTTTATTGTCTAATTTAGGAAACGAACCATCAGGACCAACCCTATCAATAAAACCACCTCTTACCATTGACCATAAATTTTCATCACAATCACTTATTATTTTACGTAGATTATTATTGGGGTATACATGAAATTCGTCTATATCCGCAATAACCCACCAATCGTTTCTTTTTTTAGCCTTAACCATATTATAAAGAATGGTGACTTTCTCCCAATCAAAATTCCTCTCTCTCACCACTTTTACAATCTTACAATTATTGTGTTTCCCTATTATTGGTTTAACCCTACTTAATATTCTTGGACATCCTTCAGATTCATACACAACGAATTGTAACTCATCTACGTGTTCAGAGTAATGTTCTATGAAATGAGGTAGTAACTCATGTCCATGACCTATAACACATAATAATCTTATCATTTCTTTTTTAATATTGTTAGTCCTGTTGAGGAGGGTTTGTCTTTTATGTTACCGAAATTAAATAGGTCCATTACAACCCAATCATCGTTATTTTTTAACTCTTGCACTAATTTGGAAGGACCATCGAAGGGGAAGAAATCTTTCTTAGAATCTTCAGATATAATTAAAGTTTCGGAATATGAAGAGTCTGTATCATGTATCATGATTAACCCATTAGGGTTTAGAATCTTTGAATACAAATCAAAATCTTTCTTCACACCTTCGTACGAATGGTCACCATCTATAAAGAGTAAATCAATCATGATATCTTCTCTTACAAAAAAATCATAATACGCTCTCTCAGATGTCTCCTTTATAAATCTTGGGAAGAATGTCTTTTGGTAAAAACCATCCATATCACATATGTTACTGTCTCCACCAACACCATTACAAGGATCAACAACATATGTAGTTCCAATATCACCCCAACTATATGTGGGATTACCCTCAAAAATACCTTGTTTGTGTAAGTCAATTCTCGCTTGTGTCATTATTCTTGGTATATAACCACCACCTGTCCCAATACAAACACAATTTTTGTATCTCATGTGTTGTATCATAGAGTAAACAACTATACCATCACCCATGTGACCGTTAGTTGCACCATGTGTCCACAGAAAAGGTAGTTTTTCTCCATTATCTGTGGTTATATGGGACTCTATGTAATTTTGATTAGTTATCATTTTAAATGATTAGGTATCTCCACACTTGGAGTGTGTCTTGTTATGGGTTTCAATACATTTCTTGATAAAGAAACCAACTTAGGGTCCTTTTCTATAGGTATTTGGTTTATTTTACATGATATAGAAATTGATACTCCTTCTCCCGCACCTGACACAGTCTTATTATACTTTAAATCACAATATTCTTTAACTATTTGTAATTTTTCGTATGATTTAAAAAATTCTTCGGAATTAAAACCACTTTTGTTAAATACAATAAAGTATTCCCATAATGTCTCAATATTATCAATATTAGGGTAAAGAGTTTTGGCGTAGTTTTTATATTCTAACCATTCATCACTCTGCATTGGAATATCACCCACAGTTTTAAATTTTGCGGTATGGTTCCATAAGGTATCTATATATGAAACACCATCTTTAAAATTGTAATCCCTAAATCTATCGAATAAATTATAGTCTTTGACGTGTAGATCTGCATCCAATAGAATACATACGTCGTGGTTTTTATGTATTTCTTTGACTAAAAGAACCTTATCATAATATGATTTGTATGTTCTCTTATAGGGGATTATTGTTATTCTCCCCCAATACTTTTCTAAAAAGTGATTTTCATTGTCAGTAAGTACGTAACAAGGAAATCCCCTCTTAGTAAGATTGTCTATAATATCTTTTGCTCCTTTGAAGTATCTATCATCACCGAAGCACATAATTCCGAAACCTATGCTCTCCATAGGTAATAATATAACGAAAAAATATTAGAAAGACAAGTCTACCCTAAACCAAAAATGGTTTTATATGATAAAAAGTTTTGTTTTACTTGGGTGTCTGTTAGTGAAGTACTGTATCTTCTAAATACGGGAATACATCCGTCAAAGTATGCGTTCCAACTTTTACCAATACTATTAACGGGCCCCCCATTTGACGTGGTACTACTAAATCCCGAGACACTATCTTTAACTCCATTTATGTAAAGGTCCATCGTACCCCCTGACCTGTTAACCCATACTAAATGATAGTATTCATTATAGTTTACCGTGATACTACTGTTGTGGTTTTGCCAAGATCCATCATAATTTCTATAATGCATTTTATTACCATATATTCCAAATGCGTTTGCGACGGGGCCTCCTGAGTTGTTTGATAGTATTGAATAACTAGACCCATGGGCATTAACAATAGTTTCTATAGCCCAATCTCCATTACCTAAAGTAACACTATCTATGTTAATATAATTCGAACTACCATTAAATTCAGGATAACCTTCAGGTGTCCATAAAACATTAGATGTGTCTAATGTCTGATTATCTTTAAGGTCAATTAAGGATTCGGTATTTGATCTCGTTCCTTGAGTAAACTTCGTCGCTTCATTTTTACCTACCTCAACTTGAAAATCACACATATCTATTGAGTATGGATCACTTGATGAGTTAGGCCACCAGTAAGATATAAAGTTGTATGTGTTTGATGCGGTCCATGTGAATTCATATTTTTTCCATTCTGTAGTAAGTGGACCAAAACTTGTAGAACTACCAGAAAAACCACTACCAAAATAGGTTGAGTACCCTAAAGACTTTCCTTCACCTCTTCCATCCGCCCTCTTCAACCAAACACTAATTGTTATCACATCTCCCAAAGTCACAGGTGTATGGACATTGTATGCCATACCATCAACAACACTGTCAGGTCTATATACGTGTAACCTTATTGCGTTAGTACCATGTCGTTTACCTTCATTAGTTACTATTTCCTTTATCAAACCTGAATTTGGTACATGGGGTGGTCCCCACCACATAGTTGGGAAGTCAGTTGAGTTAATAGGTATTCTTGTATCATTTGCATAAGCGTCATGAACCTTAAAGAATCCCGTATCAGGATTTATATATCCTTCAGACCCATTTTGAGAACTATTGTATTCGTGTAAACTAAATGAATTAGTATCGTTTATTTTTTTAATAACATAATTAGTACCTGCAGTAACCCCACCTCCTGTTGTTTGAGGTCTTAACACATCGAAACTTCTTATCGTTCTACCTACACTACCCAATAAAACTATATTATCCGAAACAGAACTAATAGTCCCTATTGAAAAATAAGTATTACTATTATATTGATTGGTGTTATATGTACCCCAATTATTTTGAGTAGTAAAGTTACTATTATGTTGTGGTGAAGGTGTTTTATTAGTTGTTGGTTCACCACCAAAGGAAAATCCTTGAGAGTCGTAACCAAAAACCAAACCTTCATTATTTAAACCTCCACCTACTTTCATATACCGTATCTGTGTTTACCATTGTTATAAATTTGTAAGATATCTTCATCGGACAATACCGTATTGTACCCATATACTTGACCTATATTTCCTGTATGATAATAACCCGCAGAGTGATAATCAGCACCGAGTAATGTGTTACCCGAGTCGTTAATACCACCTCTAAAAGATTGATTTGTATTCGTAAACCCAACAGTGTTTTTTAAAACACCGTCAACATAAATTTTAATATCACCAGTACCTCCATTTCGAGTACAGGTTAATAAATGATATTTTCCGTCACCCGTTATATCTACATTAGAACTCAGTAAGTTTGAATTACTTCCACCGTCTCCCATCCAAACGGCAGCAGCACCGTGGTACCTACTCATTAGTTTAAGACCGTATAAATAACTACTTGAAGTTCCTATCACAGTTTGGTGTGGAGATCCAGTACTTCCTTGTTTAACCCAACCTACTAATGTAACATTATATAAATTACGTAAGGGACTTGTTGTACCGTAATTAAAGTAACTACCATTTGCACCAAAAGTAAATGTCCCTCCACCGTCGGTCACATGAGTAATTGTACCTGTAATAGTTGTACTATCGTCAGAGTGTGAGGTATTTCTATAGTTAGTTCCGTCCCACGACATTTCACTAGCGGGATCGACAGAGAATACTAAACCTTTGTGTTGTATATTTTGTCCTAATTTTATTCCCATTATAAGTTATTTTCCGCCTCCTCTAATGTATCATAAACACCAACTAAGTTAGCGTCCTCTAACACAAACCAACATGGTTGGTTATCTTTATTTATACCTTCTTCTATAGTTCTCATAACCCAAATCTTGATTTCTGTGCATTATAGTTTTGTAAAACTTGGTCACCACTTACAGTGTTATTATAAACCTTAATCACCGATATTCCACCTGAAAATTGTCTACTATCACCTTCCCAACCAATGTTAAGATCGGTGTAGTAACTACCTGAGGTTGCTACCGTTGATACAGTTCCCACTAAAACACCATTTATATATTGATATAGATTACCATCCGATGAATTCCAAACTGACATAATGTGATGCCACCTTTCTCTATCCATAGTGGTAGATGTGTTATGATAACCATTTGGTGTTGCTTGATACCAATAATTACTAAGTGCTCGACTTGATTTGACCCAACTTAAGTATATTGAACCTTGTATGATGCAACCTCTATCTCCCGAAGTTAATTCAGTTTCTGATGGGTATATCCATGCCTCTAAAGTCACATCGTTACTTGAATTATTATTATCGGTATTGGCGTTAAATCGTTTTCCCACCGCATCTAATATGAAACATTTAGCCCCACCTAATTCCCCATGAGTTGGAGAACCGAAAATATCTGCATTGTGACCATTACCACTCAAATCGTACCAAGTAGTACCACTACCCGGATATGATCTTTGCGATGCCGCATCTAAAATTAAATTTGCCTGAACACTATTTGTGTGTGCACCTCTGAATATTCCCATAACTATAAATATCTAATCTATTGGTTTGATGAACCAAATTTGTAAATTCCTAAGTGACCTATTTCTCTACTCAAATTGGTATCTATATATATATTTTTACCAATATTTCTAAACTTAGTGAAAAGGTTGAAGTCTTCCCCTAACCAATCATCAGTTTCTTCATTGTATGTAAATTCAAAGAAAGGTTTATTTATTTCTTTAAATAAGTCTGTCTTTATTAAAATACATCCCATACCAACACCTTCGACCTTAACTAAATCTTCTTTTTCATCAAAAGAGACCCAACTATCCCAATTACCAATTTCTCTATATGCTACAGGTGTTTGTGGGTTAGATCTTTTTTTATAGTTACACCCCACAATATCCTTATCGTGTGATAGTAGTCTTAATAATGTTGTTGATGGGAATGTCATGTCACTATCTAACCATAACGTGTAGTCGGATTCAACCTCCATAGACGATTTAACTAACTTCTCTCTCTGATTTAATAATACAGATCCTGAGTTAAAGAATAGGAATGTTTCAATTCCCGCATTTTCAGAAGTTTTTATTAGTTGAGTTAATGAGAATGCAAAACCACTATGAACCATATCCCTTGTCGGAACGACAATAGATATTCTTTTAGGTTGGTTTAACCATATCGATGTGTTGTTCTTTGATTTCAATCCCCTGGTAAGTTTTCCCCTAATCCATCATTTTGAACATAGATAGATTGTCCTATTTTTATGAGTTCTTGTACTCTCTTAGCAACCAAATCAAAATCACTTTTTGGTAGGTTACTTATTTGTTTGTATGTGTCGGTGTTGTATGTTCCCGAGGTTAATATCTCTATTGATCCGTTTCTTGATAATCTTTCAATGTGTGATAGTCTTGATGTTGTTTCATCATTATTCAATAAGTTAAATATTTTAACTCTACCATAATGATCAATAATATCAATCATAGAATCTAACTCCTTTTTATATGTAGTACTGAATATCGATAGAAATTTTATCCACCTGAATCGTCTATAGAATCTCCTTAAGATTTTACGATCGTATTGCACACCCTCCCATTTTATATAGAGTGTTTCGTATTTAGAAAGTTTGTTTTTGAATCTAAGTTTCATTTTTATATATATCCTTAATATAAATAAAATTACTTAGTTTTTAAAGGTTAATAATTGTTTGGTGTATCCAATCCTCCAAAGTCACCCGACTCCTCAGTTGAGGATCCTGAAACTATGTCGGATATGTTAGTAATGGCATTACTTCTATTAATACCAAGAGTACCGTTAAGTTTGATGTCAGTACCTGCGGGTGGTGGGTATGCCGATGTAGTACCAAGTGCTCTTGATATTCTACCCATACTTATTTCTGTTCCTGTTGCTGGAATTATACCCATAGTGTTCTTTTCTTATACTGGGTATGTACCCATATCAAATCTATTTTTATGAGCTTCATAATTACCCGAAATTTGACTTTCCGTCAAATCCTCATCCCATAACTTAAAAGATGCGACATTGTTAGTTCCATATCTATTACCATCACCCCTACCAATTGAATGAAGACCTAAACTATACCCAAAGGAAAACGTCTTATTAAAGGTTGTAAAATCCTCCCCATTTAAATAAATATTATACGTCCCCGTATTAGTACCCGTACTACTATATGAAATAGTTAGATGATGAAACTTACCCGCAGTAAAGTGAGATGACTTGGTTAAACTTGTGTATGTAATTTGCGTACCCGCACCACCTGAGGATCCTTCATAATATGTTAAGTTTCCTGAGGAATGGAACATCCAGTAACCACCATAATTTAAACTACCTCCGAATATACCACTCCAACTTGTATCAGATTGATCCCACGGATTAAAAACAATTTCAACAGTCCAAGATTGTGAGGGGGTTTTTTGAATTGTAGAAGGAAGAGATATATAATCATCAGTACCGTCCATCTCAAACCAATTCAACTGTCGATAATCATCAACAAGTTTACCATACGACCCACTATTATATGGTGTAATTACAGAGTTGGTCGAGCCTGTGATTAAATTTTGTATACCTGATTCTCCTCTAAACAACATTTGTTCTACTGTTGGTTCATTTCCATCTACCTTATCAATTCTTGGGTATGCAAATTCAATACCCGATGATGTGTTTGTTGTGTAATAGTGGTAAGCCCTGTGTCGTGCAGATGTTGTGGTATCTGACCACCTTGAATCTTGATTACCAACATTACCATAACTTTTGTCTGATATTTTAATACCGTTTTCATACCATCCCGACTTAGGATGTCTTTTACCATTATAACCCGCGTAAAAAACATGAGCAACAACTAAGTACCATACGTTTTGGGTTAACGATGCAATTGAAGGATATGTAAAATATGGATTACCTTGACTATTGTTGTTATCATTTCTTATTGGGTTTGGATTCATCCCCATGTAAAAAGTACCTCCCGTTCCTGAGGTATGTCTTCTAACCCAAACAGAGTATCTATAGGTGTATTGTACATCAACAGGATAATAACTACTGTTCCAACCACCATCAGCTCCTGATGTGGCATCGGGAGTTGTTCTCCATACAACGGAATTTCTATCCCACGGATCATCAGTAACTAAAACTCTAAGTTGTTCACTACTACTACCATTACTACCATAACCCGTTGAACCACCAGTACCTGGAGTCCATGCACCGGGATCGGGAAGTGTATTGTTTAGTTGGTGAGTCCTTAAAGTAGATCGAGTACTCGACGCATCGTAACATAATACTAAGTTATCTTTATGTATTTTAGGCCCTATATTCATTATATGTTAAATCTTTTTTTGTATGAGTTATAGTTTTGTTTTATCTCTTCAGAAGATAAAGCGTCTTTGTAAAATTTAACCACTGGTATTTCACCGTTAAAATATCTACTATACCCACCCGCATGTTCATATCTACCGATATATCGTGTTTTTAAAGAACTGTAAGATGCTGTCCATGAATTTCCTACATGGTCCCCTCCCTCAGCAACACCGTTCACATAAAACCTCATGTTTGTTCCACCAGGGTCTTGTACAAATGCAATGTGGTACCATGTGTTAGATTGAAACTGCGTACTACCATATCTCCAATACCCAGGACTTACATTCCACACCGCCATTTTAGAACTTAGTAATGCTAACCAATTTGCGTTAAAATCATCCGCTTCTGCTGAATTGAAATGTTGTAATGTGGATGCACTATTGGTGTTAAAAACATACTCTGCGGTCCATCCTTTATTATTAGGTGAAATCATTATGTCAGAACCGATATCAATATAATCATCACTACCATCAAATGAAGTATTCCCAAGAGGGTTCTCATAAGGTATTGCACTATTTAAATGTGCTACGGCTCCTGAGGATTCATTCTCATAAGCCCATCCATATGCGTTACCAGCGCCTAAACCTGGTTTACCAACTAACACAAATTCTTTTCTACCGTTAGGCCACGTTAAAACTTCTTTTGGTGCACCTAAATCAACGAAAGTCTCTCTAATACCAGTAACATTAAAGTTATCACAAGCATGACTACCTACTAAAATATGAGTAGCATTAGGGTAGTTTTGTTTTATCACTTCATAATCAGCTAAAAACAAAAGAGATTCATTTGCCGCGTATGATGAATATAGATCATAACAATGTCCACTTACCCTTAACCCATTAAAAAATGAATCAGGTACCCACGTGGATTGGTCATCACTATATACGTAGTAATTGAGTGACCTACTTGCCCCATATAGTAACCCCGAACTTATATTGTTAAATCCCGACGTTATTCCGTCTCGATTCGCGGGGGTATAGTTACTTTCAGGATATGTTATACCGTACAACGTAAATAAAGGTATTCCCTCTAAATAATTCGTAGTTGATAAATCCATTTCAAGTTTACTAATCAGATCCTTTATTGAATTTGAGGTGTTATTTAAACCCGCAGTCCCGTTCCGACTAAAACCTCTTATCGAAGCGCCAGAGTCTATTGCGAATGTTAATCCACTTCTAACTATTTTAGGTCCTGAAGATACTCCCATTATATTAATTTATATCATCTGGTGTCCACTCAGAAGTACTTAAAAGATTAAGAATTTCTTGGTGGTTATATTCATTATACTCTTCCGAATAAATTGAAGGTCTTCCGTATATACCAACTTCAATTGTGTTAGTGTGTACAATTGTTGGATCCTCAGCATCATAATACTCTTCCGTGTATTCTTCCAACACTTCATTTATTTCGTATTTTACAAAAGTTTTGGTTTCATCAACAGACTTTCTTAGACTATTAATGTCTTTCTCCAAGACCTCATTGAAATCGACCGATTCCACTATTGTTGTTGGTATGACCAACCATCTTCTATTTTCAAATGCCATAACTTTATATATTAAATCTGTTTTTATATGTGTTAAAATTTCGTTGTACTTCTTCTATGGATAGTGCTCTACCATATAGTTTTACGAG
>ENA-OSIY01000152-OSIY01000152.1-marine-metagenome-genome-assembly--contig:-NODE-152-length-39180-cov-15.747539_pt1 | contig 39180 bp, 35 predicted proteins | sample MGYA00237884_ERZ534233 | MGnify/ENA primary metagenome ERZ534233 (study PRJEB26412, sample SAMN06343840) | marine metagenome | isolation source: estuarine water | place: USA: Columbia River Estuary... | reverse complement strand
AAAGTTTGTAAATTTAAGTCCTGCTTTTTGTGCAGCTTCCGCCGTCATTCCATATCCTAAAGCATTTAATCTAAGAGCTTCTTTGTGAGCCTGCCATTTATCCCATGCATATTTTAAACCTATAGACACTGCTCCAACTGCAATATTAAATCTTGTAAACATGCTCAAAGAGAACCCAAGTGCTTTGCTTAAAAGATTTGAGCTTCCAGTTAACTTGCTTAGCATTGTTCCGTATTTAGTTAGCTGGGGATTACCCATAACTTTATTGACACCTACTGCACCAATTGGAGTTGTTGCCTTTGGGAACATCGTGCTGATACTTTTGCCTTTACCGCCGATTCCAGACATTGAACCACCCATTATTAAGAAAGGCAAGAACTGACCAACCATCTTTAGCATGTCTCCAGGAGTGCCACCAATTTTGTCGCCAGCAAACTCTGAGCCTTTGCTTATACCCATGATTAGTGCTAGTTGCTTTATCAATGCTACGATTGGGCCACCGCCTCCGTATCCGTTAATAAAGCCACCAGACTTATATCCGTTTGGAATTATGCCGCCTGCATTTCTTGGAACAAATAGCTCTGGTCCCTTTTCTCCAACAATGTATGGCTGGCCTGAATTAACTGGTCCGCCCATCTCTCTTTTTTCTATTCCAAATACTAACTGCTTTAAAGTTTCTGTTAATGGCGTATCTTTTTTAGATTCCCAGTTTGCAAACTTCTTTCTAAGAATTTCTCTATCTATAGTAGAAAGAACTTTTCTTCCCTCTGGCGCAGACAATGTTGAGGAAGCCGCAGATCTTATTACTGTATCCATAATGCTTGGCTCTAGTGCTTTTATTAAATGTCCCTGTGCATTCTTTGCATATCCGTACGGCATTTCTTGAGCAAGCGCAGCGGCAAATTTATCATAAAGAATTCTTTGGGTTCTCTTTGTTAATCCAGTAGATCCAAAAAGCTTTTCAGCCATTCCTATTTGTAAGGATGTTACTCCCCATCCGCCAGTAGAATCTTTTCCAAATCCTGCGCCAATTTTATGCATTGCTTTGCCTTTTGTTAATGCTTCAAGCAATCCACCAAATCTAAATCCGTTTGCATCAGTTTTAAATGCATTGTCTGATAGGCTTGCTGAATGACCAGTTTGTCTACGCTTTAGTTCATCTGCCGCTACCATCTTTGCTATAGCAGCTGGTGTCATTTGTTTTTCTGGTGACATTTGTAAACCAGAGTGAATCCCATGAAGCTCTTTCCAATTTACGCCTCTTGCATCAGATAGTCTTTTAATCATTGCCTCATAGACAACTTTTTCTTCTGAGTTTAGATCAAATCTTGAAACTGTTTGCTTAAGCTTTGGTAAAGCGCTTTCAATCTCTTTAAGCATACGGCTATGATATTCATCAGCTGTCATTCCTTTTGGTATCTGGTGGGTTGACTCAGCAAAGAATTTCTTAGCTCCGCTGCCTTTTTTTCCTAATAGATTTATATAAGCCTGATCTTTTACTGAGGGCATAACTGATGCGTAGCCTCTAAGCCCAGATGCTGCTGAGAATACTCCAGCTGGTCCTACGTCTGAAAGAATGTTTCCAGATAAATTACCTCTTGCCAAATCTTTGTCTCCACGTAAAGCTGATGCGACTAGCTGTCTAAAATATTCGTCTGTAGTAAATTTAGCATCTGTCGCTGCAACTTTGGGATCAAATTTAGACTCAAGTGCTAATAGCTTTCTTCTACCAGTTGGATCGGTAGGGTCTCTCATTACAACAACTTTTTGTGTTGGAGCATGTAATCCGTGAACCTCACGAGCAATTTGTGTTGCTCTCATTTCTGCAACTGCTGCTCTCTCGTCTAACACTGGCTTTACAAATACTTTTTCATCGCCCTTCATATAAAGTCCGCCAACTCCTGGAACAGGGAAGCTACGGCCTGAAGTAGGAGAGAGAAGCTCTCCGTATTGAGTTACTGGAGTCTTTGCAAATCTAGAATCAGTAACTGCCTGGTTTGCTTTTTCCATGGCAACCCTTTTTGCTCTTTGTTCTTCAACTTGTTTTATAGTTTTAGGCATGCCAATAAAGAAAGGCTTACCGTATCCATATCTTCCTCGCTCTACAGATCCTCCAGGAATAGATCCTCCAGCATTTCTTTTAAGAAATGCTCTTGACATCATTATGGCAAGTCTTTGTCTGCTTGCATTAAATGAGCTTCCGCTGAATGTTCCAAGCATTCCTTTTGCAAGGCCAGCCAGCTTTGAATTTTCAATTGTAGTTAAACCATTTCTGGATTTAACAAGTGTTTCTAATGCCGCAATAGGCTTTCCGTCTCTTGGCCCCATAGGCTGTAGAACTGAATTAAATATTGATCTAAAAGACCTGTCTCCAACTCTTATATCTTTAAATGATTTAGAACCAATTACTTCTTTTTCAAACCATTTTTCAAATGTCATGGCTCCATTTTTACCACCAAACACTCTACTATCTTTTTCAAGATTTCTAAGCATTTCATTAAACACTTTATTAAATTGAGTATTATTTCTTGGGTCCCCGCCCAATCCTTGGGCTGCAGTCATCCATGGCTCAAATGGGTGTCTTCCTGCTGCAATTGCTTTTCTAAATTCTTTTGCTAGCTGGGGGCCAGTCATTCCGCTACCAACTGATCGAGTTTGTTGATTTGCATCTCTGCTCATCCAAATTGGAATTCCTCTACCAACACTTACAGAGTTAGCATATCCTCTTGTTGCCCGCACCCTTTTAAGATCAGCAGCAGATGCTTCAGATACGTGGCTTCTTTCAAAAGCTGTCTCTCCGCCAAATTCGTGCATACCGCTTCCAGATGTATTTCCAGGTCCGCCATTTAATTCATACATCAAAGGCATATTTCTTTTTGCAATATTTGCTGGTATGACTGCTTCTCCAGGTGTTAATACAACTGGGACTTGTCCGCCTTCTTGTGCATAATAAGATTTCCCTCCAAGTATATTTGTTATTAACGGAAGATGCTTTTCAGTTGCAGCTTTATTAATTACAAATGCGCCAGGCTCTGCTGTAGTGTGATAGGTGTCTGTATCCCCAGTTCCTGGAACAAAGCCTCCTTTTGCAAACCTTGGCTTTGTTGTTTCAATGTTATATCCTGCGCCAGATGTTCTTACGCCACCAAGAGCTCTTGCAATTCTATCAACCATTGCTTTTGTAGGTCCTTTATGAAACATTTCTTTCATATTAGACTTTCCTGTAGCTGGATCTACAACTGGCTGGGAAGTAAGTGGGACTGTGGTAAGGTTTGCTGTTCTGCCCATTCCTGCTGCAGTTAACCTTGTTGTTTCTGCAAGCATTGCTTCTACAGTTGCATTTAATGAAATAATTCTTGCTCTGGCCTGCTCTACAGTTATTTTACTTTGCTGAACTTGCTGCACAATTGCTGCGGTTTCTTTTGCTGCAAGGTCTGTTATTTGGCTAAACTCTGGCAACAATGCCTTATACGAATCAGATAAGCTTGATGTAACAGTTCCTGTTGCCATAACTTCTGCTTTTAATATTTTAAGTTCTGCTTCAGATTGCATAGCAATAGCAGCTGTCATAGCATGCCATTTTGCAGCCTCTGCTGCAACAATTCCTGTAGAGGTTCCACCTACTGATGTTAGGCCAGGTATCTTTGGAAGATCTCCATCCATATAGGCCTGTGGGTTTCTACCAACTCTTATGTTTACTGGCTTTGCTCCTGGGACTGTTCCAAATATTGTTCCTTCTTGGGGATTGCCAGAAGGGATCAAATGAGACATATCTCTTGAATATGGTCTACCGACTAGGGGGTTATTTTTATCTACTACTCTGCCTGAACCGCCTGCTGCCATAATTACTCCGCCTGCAACTGTTGATACTGCTGGCTGAACTGCTACCTTTGCTGCATTTGCTTTTGTTTCTAAGTTTATAAAAGATTGAGCTAAAGTATTTACTGCATTAGATAAAACAATAGTTGCTTCTGTGTCTGAGTAGAATGAGGTGGCTAATCCTTTAGCTGCAGCATCTGCGGCTATGATCTCTGGCGTTAGAAGCCTGAACCCTTGACCGCCTTTTGCAAGTTGTCTTAAGTGGAATATTCCCTTAACTACGTAACCAATAAAGTTACCCATTACACCAGCCATCATAATTAGTGGACCAGCTATTGCAGTTAATCCTCCCAATACGTTTAGTAATGTTTTAACTGGTTCGGGAAGCTTTTGGAAAAACTTTATAATTGCGTCAACAACCTTTAAGACCTTTGTGCTTATTCTTAAAAATTGCTCTCCTGCTCCAGCAAGATCTGCTTGTACTGATGCCCAGGCTCTTTTAAATTGTCCAGAGGCTGACTCTGTCATCATCTTTAATTCTCGCTCTGAGATTGCTGCTAAATCTGTCACGCTTGCTTTCATTAAGTCCATAACCTGAAGTGTCTGTGATCCAGACTTTCCTAGGTTTTCAAACAGAGCTGACATTCTTGCAAACTGGAACTTACCAAATAGTTGTTCAATTGCTCTAGATTTATCTAGCGGATTAAGATTGTCTAGTGCGGCCTGCAATGATAATATTGTTGCAGTTAGATCACCAGCATTATCATTTACAATACCCTTTAGATCAATTCCAAATCCCATAAACTGCTCTGTTGCAACTTTAGTTGGGTTAATGAGAGATGCCATTGCTGACTTGATTGCATTTGCGCCTTCAGAAGCATTTACTCCACCTTCTTTCATTGCTGTGAGGTAGAGGGCTAAATCTTTTACATCTCCGCCAAGAGATTTAATTACTGGACCCGCTTTAGGAATTGCTTCAGTCAAATCTGCAAGGCTTGTTGATGTCTGGTTTTCAACTGCGTTGAGGAAGTCAATTGATTGGGCTAGTTCATCGGTGCTCTGCTTAAAAGCATTTTGAATTGCAAGAGTTGCTTTCATCGCATCTTGTCTGTCAACTTCACCAAGCACGGCAAGTCTTGTTGTTTGCTGCGTAGCGGCAATTAAATCATTGCCCTGTTGCCCTGTTGCTGCTAAGTCTGCAGCAAGTGCGATTGTTTCTTTATATGCAACACCATAAGAGCCAGCAATTTCTCTAGCTGTTGCAGTAACATCTTTTCTTACTTGTGCTAAATCTGCAGATGAAGTTGCGGCAAGACCGCCATAAACCTTTGTTAGTCTTACTAGCTCTGCGTCTGCTTCTCTAAATGCTTTTTGGGCTGCTGCTCCAAACATAACTAGCGGAACTGTTAGTCCTACTGTTAGCTGTCGTCCCGCCCACTGTGTATTTTTACCCCAGTTGATAAGTCCTGTTGATCCATCAAGCATGACCTTATTCATGATTGCAGCTTCTTGTCTAGCAATCGCCATCTTGTTCTTTATTTCATCAAGACCTTTTGCAACCATTACGTTATATTGCATATGGCCTTGTGCGTTTTTACCCACAGGCTGTACTATTGCTTGCTGAAGCATTACTTGCTGCTTAGCAAGATCTCTAATTAATGAGCTTGTTTTCTTTGTATGGCCGCTCCAAGCATTATAATAATCGTTGAGCTTGAGGCGACCTCTATCTAAGTTCTTACCGAACTTGTCTACGTCTGAAGATAGTGATACAAAGTGTTGAGAGAACTGGCCTGTTGATGTAAGCGTTGTAGCAAACGACTTGTTCATCACTGCAATTTGGTTTGCAAGCTTTGCGTTTGTTCCCGCTGTTGTTTCTTGTAACTTTACGAGTTGGGCAGTAACCGCAGCTAGTTGAGCTCTTAAGCTCGTGAAGTCTGCGTGGGCGGTAATATTGGTCGTTATTATATTATCTGCCATATGTATATGTTACTCTATAGAGTATCCTAATCCCGCTCCGACACCGAATCCAGCTTCCGCTGCTAAGCCACCTTGTAATGAAACAACATCGTCTGCTGATGCGTTAATACCGAGTGCTCTTCTTCTAACGTCTTCGAAGGTTGATCCCTCCCCATTTTCATTACTGCTTTCATTTAATTCAACGCCCTGTATTAAAGCTAAGAACTTTCTTTTCTCTTCTTCAGTTTTTTGCATTGATTTAAAAGTCTGGACCATCTCTGGCATCGAAAGACTATCTTCTAATTCTTCGTAATTTTTCCAATTACCTAGAAGAAAGACTTCCCCTTCTAAAGCGGCTAAATCTAGTTCTGCCCAGCCAGTACCGTTGCCGCTAGAAGGTTTGGGTCGTCCATCTTAATTCCACCGCATACTTCAAGAATGCGATTGATTGTTGGAACGTCAAGTGTGTCTTCAAATGCGTCAATATCTTTAACTAGCTCTGGTAGCTGCTTTTCTAAAGCCACTGCACATGCTTCGATTAAAATTGTTAGCGTTTCATCTTCTGATGAGACTTCTGCTGTCTTCTGAATGACCACCATAAACTTGCGAAGCTCTTTAATTGTTAAAGGCTTAAGCTTAACTGTTGCGCCATTTGCTAGTTGAATTTCTTCAACATCATATACTGTACTTGCCATTTTAATCCTCCTAGGATCTTGTCTTAATTATTGTATCATATTCAAAATACAAGAGCAATAGAAAGCCCCCCAATTTCTTGGGGGGCAATCTATTAATTAATTAATATTAATTATGCTACTAGGACACGGTCAACAATAACGCCGTATTCCTTGCCTGCCTTTGCTTCTACTGGAAGCAAACGGAAGGTTACTGGGAATGTTGTTGCTGCGTTACGTGATAGTGAGAACTGTGACTGTTGTACAGAAAGAACACGACGAGCATAATATACACGCTCTGCCTTTGTTACGCCTTCTGTAGGTGCCTGTCCAACTGCTACTAGCTGACGCTCTGTTGGTGCAATACCAAGAGCTCCTGCTTCTAGACCAATTGTAGATGTCTTTGCATCTGTTGCTCCTGAATCAGATTTTGATCCTGCCTGTCCGAATACTGCAAGAACGTTCTCAAGAGTACCTTCTGCAAGCTCTGTTGCAATCATAACTTCCATTGACTCTTTGAAAAGCTTTGCTGAGTCAAGGAGCTGATCTACTGTTACTGAACCGTATGATGGGTTGTAAGTAATTTGAAGACCGTTATTTGTAAATCCAACGTTTCTCCACTTTGCAGCGTTTGCTGGCAAGTTAAGTGTGTCTGCGTATGGTACTGTTGCTGGTACTGGTGGTGTTGCTCCCGCTGCTTTTACAACAAAACTTACACCGTCGGTTGAACCTGGCTCCATGTCTTCCTTGTAACTTGCTTGTGTTGAATCAAGTGCTGACAAGAATAGTGGAGAAGCTCCAACTAGAATATTTTTGGCTGATGCCATTTGTATTACCTCCATTAAATAAATATATATATTGACTTACTTTTAAATCTAAATCAAAGCTGGCTAGGCTCTCTTTTTCCTCTTGCCTAATTTTACTGGATAACTATACTAAAAGCAACTAGTCGAATCTGCCGCTTTTGTCTGTAGTCCTTGAATACTTGACTTCTAGGATCACATCTGTGGACATAAAGCCCTTTAGCTCTATGGACGGATCTATAGGGGATGTCTCTACAATATGGATGCTGTGAAACTTTAGCTTGCTGGGCCTATTTTGATCATTTACATCTACTGCCGATTCGTCCATTCTTCTAAATAGATCAGTCATGAGGTTTCTAATCTCATATATTTCCGTGACGTCTGTGGAGTATATTGTAAATAGGATCTTCTCACAGCATATCAACCAGTTCTCTTCATATGACATCCCTATCTTGTCATATATTATATGCTTCTTGCCATTTAAAAATTGATCCATCTCTGGGGATTGCTGTACTGGGATTATTGGAATTATCTCTTTTCCAAGATTATCTGAATAGTAGTCATAGGCATCAAATATAAAAGAATCTTTTAGTTCTTTCCACAAAAATTTACGGAGCTCGAACATTGCGTCTATTTTATAGTCTACGGTCATAGTGAGCCTCCAAATGCTGCATCTAAGGATGCGTCTGCCTGTATCCTTATTTTACCAGGGGTAAAGCTATATTGCACCTTTTTAATATTCATAGGTACTCCCAAAGCTCTTGCCATTTTTAAATTAAATATTCTTTGTAGGCCTGATGATTTTATTGAAGAGTTTACTAATTGCCCGCCAAAAAATCTTCCATAAGATAGTGAGAACTGGTGGGATGCTTGTGCTCCACCAGGCTTCCTAACGGTCACTGAGGTGCCTTTGGGCATAAAGACTGTTTCACCATCCATCTCGAATACAAGGCGCTCAGCGGACCTTGGGCGGATTACTATGGGCATTCCAGCTTCCATCACGTCAGCCTTGTTTCCAAATACATATTTTTTCTTTTGTTTTTTATTTTTGGTGGGTACAGATGATTTTGATAATTTAAAATTATAGTTTATTCTAAATGACAGGCCTTCCATTTCAATTGCATAAAGGTTAAATAATCTAGAAGATGGTATGCCTGTTTTATTCCATTCGTAAACATGGTGTAATGATCGAGGCTTTGTTCTTGCCTGGGAATCCATATATAGACCAAAATCTTTTTCTATCTGATTAAAGATCGTTGTTTTAAACAGATTCTTAAATGATTCGTTTGTGGTTAATTTTGAAAGGACTGTAGCCTCATAATATAAGAATGCTGATATTTGTGCAACCGTACTGTCCTTGATAACTCCTGGGACTGAGCCTGCCATTAATCTTTCTAGGCCGCTTGCTGTTTGAATTAAAGCTACGCTAGAATCCAATTTCCTGATTCTCCGATCTCTTTGCAATAGAGTTGTATGCAAGGACATTACCAAATGGATCGGTAATCGGGGTAGAGCTTATAACTTCAAATACTGTTGGGGTGTTGTTTGGATAGTTTATTTCTTTCCATACTACGTTGCCATTCATATCTCTAACGTTAGTAACCTTCTCTCTATACGTTATTGGGTCTGGAGTTCTTATCTCAAGCATTTGCTCATTCATATACTTGTTGTTAAATGTTTGTTTGTCTCCGCCTCTGCCTGTACCAGAATTTGAAATCATTCCTTTTGCAGAACATGGAACAGACCTAGTGAATATCCACTCTTTTTTAATAGCACCAGTATTTTCATCCTGAGTGTCTAATTGAAGGTAGATATCTAGCTTCATTGGCATTAATGAAGTTGCCAGGCTCATTTAGAATACGACCATGCCATTTGTTACATATGGCGCAAGCAGTTGATCTGCGTATAAGTTTCCAGTTCCTCTGTGTGCGTCTTCCATGAACTCAAACTTCCAGTCAAATGTGCTTATGTTTTTTACGTATTTATCTTTCCATGCACGGTCCTGCTCGAAGTATTGTTTCATTAAAATTTTACAGGCTTCTTTAACATTGTCTGGCACATAGTTCCAGCCAAATAAGCCTTCAACCTGATATCTCAAGTCTTTCTTAAATGTTCCAGAATGGCCCCTGCTATTAACTGATGGGGTAACCATTCCGTTTGCCGAGTATATTGTGTCGTCTTGAAGATCTTGTAGATTAACTCTGACTCCATAATTTGATTCAGAAACTATTGGTATATAGAACCAGTTGTTTACGGAAAGTGCAGAATCAAATACTTTAACGTCTTGCTCATAAAGTTTTGTAATTTGCTCTATTCTAATTGGAAGTGGGAGAATGTCTGACCCATGTCCTTGTGCAATTTGTGTACCAATATAACTATGAAAAAATTGATTTGTATACGCTTCAATTAATTTTCTAGCATACTTCTCTGCTTGCTGGAGATCATTATATGTTTTATGATTCGGGTCAGAGGGGTCTGTCCCAATATTTAAATCGTCAATTACATCGTATATATTTACATACGGCGTAACAACATCCACCATTTGAATGTTTGAAGAGGATACGCCAGATACTGAGTAAGTCCATTCAATTCTAAGCTTTTTGGGTTGGCTTGCAATTGTATGTGGAATTATAATCTCATAAGTTCCAATATCTGTATCTAGTTTTGTGGCAGTATAAGTTGCTATTGCAGCGCTTAGAGTACCAGATGGCAATGCTTCTTTTACTACTGCAGTTACATTACCAGTTGCGTCTGTTATTTCTCCACCCCAGTATAATTTAAATCTTACTGGTGAGGCTTGCTTTACATATATTTCTGCCATTAACTTATGTTAACGTTTAGTTATAGAAGTCTTGAACTTCCTTTGGTGTCGCTAAACGAAAACCCTCCTCTGTATCAAAGATTTTTTGAGCATCATCTTCAGACATTGCTATAAAAGGATGATCTTTTGTAAAGGTATATCCGTGGATATCGTATCTGTGATTGTCTCTTGTCATTCTTACAAGTAGGGTATCTTCTGCCTGGGCTTTTGGATCAAACTTTGGAAGAATTTCAATTTCTTCCGTGTCTCTTTCAATTGCTTCTACAGTACTTTGATATACACTCCAAGTAACGCCTTCTTCTGCTAGAGCTGCAATAATGTCTTTTTTATTCTTTAGGCCTTCTGTATCAACTGCAAAATCTGTTGCAATTACTTTTAATTCAGCCACCTTTAATGTGTCAAACGACATATTTTATTTCTCCTTTTTCTAGGTCCTTTAATTATAGCATTGTTAAATTTAAATGAAAAGCCCCCAAAATTAATTGGGGGCCTTTCTGTAGTCTAATTCTTAATTAATTAAGAAGCAACCTTAACGTTCTTTACAACGACCCAAGCGTCTGCCTGCTCGATTTGAACGCCAACACGAGTATACATTGTGTACTCGATTGTGTCCTTACGTGGCTGGAAGAAGCGGTAAACAGTTACATCACGCTTGATACCAATAACTACGTTATTTGGGAATGTCAAGTGGACGTCTCCGTGTGAACCTGATGGGCTTGCGTATGTACCTGTCTGTGTCTCAGGAAGCAATGGAACTTCAACGATTGGAATACCAAATGCGTATGGAGCTACATATCCTGCTGGACCTCCAAGAACAGGAACATCGCCACGGATAATGCCAGAGGCAATATCTTGTGGAGTAACGTTCTGAATGTTCTGTGAGTTAGAGAACAAGTAATCTTGGATCAAGTTTGATCCAGAAAGGAAGCGAAGGTCTGTACGACGTTGCTTGTACTTACGTGGCATTGCCTTAAGAGCCTTGTTGAAGATCTCACGGGAAATTCCCGCACCTGCTGCATCTACTACACGACCATGTGTCTTTGCCTTCTTAACTGCACCGTCAAATGACTTGTACAGCGCATCGCTTGAAAGTGATGTATCACCGTTAAGAATAAGATCTTCGATGTCATTTCCAGCTTGTGTTGCCATCATACGTGCAATATGATCTTCAAGATCTGCACCTTCGATGTTGTCTTCTAGAGACTCAGTTGAAAGTTCCCAGTCCATGCGGAGCTTCTTTGTTGTGAGAGAGATCTTTGAGAATGTTACGCCTTGGTTTATGGCTGTGTTTTCTCCTTCGGATGCAAGCTTTACAAGCTTTTCTCCTACTGACATGCGATCAATTTCTGTTGTGTCGGATTTCATACGAACCGTACGTGCAACCTTACCAATTACGGTAGCATCGAACATATAGTCCAAGAATCTTGCTGATTGTTCTGGGTTTAGAAGTCCACCGTTGCCATTTTCTGAAGCAACATGAACGCCTGAACCACCTGTTGAAGAACCGAACCCAGTTGATACTGTTGTACCAGCTGCTGCGGCCTTTTCTAATAATTCATTACTCATTTTTATTTCACCTACCTTATTTTAGTTAAAGATTTCATTTACGGAACCGAGGAAAGCTCCAGACCATTTTGATTTTGATTTGGTAAATACCTCAGACCCGCCAAGGTCAGAGGACTTCTTAATTGCGGTATCGCCTTCTACGGCATCAACCTGCTTTTGAACACCATCAATGGTGCCCTTTATTTCTGTCACAGCAGCACTAAGTGCGCTGTGCTTTTCTGCCAACTCAGAAATTCTATCGTCGACGCTTTTGCTGAAAGCTTCTACAGATGTCTTAATCTCTGTAACTTGTGCAGCATTTGCTTCTGTAGCTTTTGTGAGTGTCTCTGCGAAAAAGCCTTTGAGATCGCCTAACATTTTTGCAAAATCAGGTTCATCAACCATAACTTCTACTGTATCGGCTGCTTTTTCAACGTTGTCGGCAGAGGCTTCTTCAGTTGCAACTTCTGCAACTTCTGATGATTTGTCAAAAAGATCGACATTTGCTTCATCTGCTGCTGGAGCTTCTACGGCTACTGCGTCAGTTGATTCGATTGCTGCTTCTGCTACTGGAGCTTCTACAACATTATCAATGTTTGTATCTGACATTTTATTACCTCCTTCTACGTTTGCCTGTTTTGCTAATTGTGTTTCAGGCAACGGTAATCTTGACTTCTTAAATGAAGCAAGAATCTTATCTATTTCTTTTGACTTGTTAATATCTGAACTTTCTACCCAACCAATTAGCGAGGCTGGTTTTCCAGATATAGGTGAATCAAAAGTTTTTTCTGTAGACATAAACACTGAGTCGCTGTCTTCGCAATAAAAAATATTTTCTGTTACTACATTTGTAGCAAGGCCTTTGTAAATCATTTGTCCGTTAACCTTTTCGATTGACAAAATATTACATAGCTCATTTGCTGGTGAGTCAACAATTGAAAGTTCAACTAGATCATAGTCCTTGATAAATCTAACTGCTTCTCCTGTTGCTTTGTTAACTTCATTGTCTGACTCTTTAATCTTTCCGCCGATTGAAAAACCAGAAAGAGTGCCGTCAAGAACCTTTTCCCAAGTATCTTGTGCACCCTTTGAAATGTATGAAGTTACATAAACTCCATTGTAAAAAGTTTGAGACTTTTGATCATAGTATGTTTCTGGCTTGAATGAAACAACTTTACCAACTGCATTTGACTGATGCATCTCACGGAGATTTCCTCTGAAGTTCTCGAAAGCTTTTACGCTTGCTTCTGCTGTGACTACATCGCCTGTCTGGTCAACATTGTCTAATGTTGCAAAACCAGATACAGTTCTATTTTCTCGATTGACCTTAGTAAACGGAATCGACAAATGTAGATTTTCGCCATTACTAGACCAATGGCCTTTTTCAATGTTCATATGGTTAATTTTAGTGGTTTATCTACTATAACGCAAATAACAGTTGATTAAACTTATTTGACTTTTGGACCATCGCCCTTGGGGTTTCTGGCTTCTCCGCTTTTATCTGGGGCATTAGCGGATCTTTGCTGATCTCGTTTTTTATTCCCAGTAGATTTTGCCTTCTGGTCAGCCACCTGCTGTGGCTTTAAATCTACCATTTCGTCCCCGCCGTCAACAGTTGTCATATTCTTTCTAATACGAACCTCGTTTGGAGTTATTACCTGCATTCTTAAATAAATTTCATCAATGCGGCTTTGAGTCTCTTCATCAGTAAGGCTAAGCTCATTAAATTTTAATTGTACAACATCTGTCTTTTCGGCAATTAAATAATTTAATTTCTTTTCAAGTCTATCCTGTGAAGGTCGGCAAACCTGTTCTTTAAATGTCTTGTCCGCATCTCTGGCAGCTGCTAAGTTAATTCCTTCTGGAATACCTATCTTGCTAATTGGAACACGGTGAGCTAATAGGATTTCATCTCTATTAGACTTACGATAGATATTAAATGAAGACTCTTGTTCTCCTGCTTCAATTGGCTCCATCTTAAATTCTGTCTTTGAGTCTGGCGTATCTGCTGGAAGTGGAATATAAAGGGATCTGTGATTCTTGCCTTTTAGTCCAACCTGGAAAAATTCAAGCAATTTTCTTTCTGACTCTGGTGAAAGCTTTGCTCCTTTTACTGTAATAATATATCTCGGGACCGCTTTATTTTCAAAGTAGTCTAAGTTATACCTACCAGCAAATTCATTTCCTGCCAGCGCTTGCTGTGCTGCAATAATGTCTGGAACTCCGTAGTAGTTATTCATTGGAGTGTATTTCTTTAAATGGATAATTTCATTTGGTCGATCTTCTTGACCAGCAATTGGGCTTGGTGTTTCAAGGTCTCCAAAATTGCGGAAGTAGACTGCCTTGCCATAAAGCAATTGAATAAATCCATCACGGAATCTACGTACACGCATTGTCTTGGCTGGTATGTGGCCGATGTAGCCTATGTCTCCAGCGGTGGTACGTCCAATTTCTATGTAGCCGTTTCCAGTCGCCTCAAGGTCAGTGTAGGCCTTTATAAGGGTCTCTGTAAATGACTCCTCTTCGTTGCAATCATCAAGCCAGCGATCTAGCTGTGTTTTAATTCTATCAATTTTTGCACGGGCTCTGTCTACCTGCTTTTGATCGGTGATAGCATCCATGGCGTCTTTGGCTTTTGATGTTTCCGTAAACATGTATCCAAGACCAACAATGTTTGAGACTTTGGCATTAATTGCTGCGTAGTTATACGTTGAAACCTCATAAATTTTTGAAAGGTACTCTAGGTTATAGGTTGGCTCTACAAGATCAAATAATGCATATCCGCTAATTGCTTGTTGCAAAAGATTTTGCTGTGTCTCGGCTCCGTCTTTACCAACAAATGCTTTTGAAAAATCACGGTTGATTTTACGTTTAAAGTTTGTTCCTAAACCTCTAAGCTTTTTAATTTCTTCTAGGCCCATTTTAAATGGGTCTTCAGAGTCTTCTGCTTTTTGAAAATGAAACCAGTCAGATGTATTTGAAATATCAATTGTATTAGATGACTCATCATCTTCTAAAACTTCTATATTGCGTGTCATTGTACTTTACCGCCTCTTGATACAGAGTCCTTGTAAACTCCTATGTCATATGGGTCTGGGGGAAGTCCCCATCTAAGTCTTTGTTCTTGCTCTTCAAGCTCTTCGTTGTTAATTTTTCTGCGCCCTGAAAGGAATTTAGGTTGGCCCTCATGAATACCGTATGAGCGAACCTCTCTAGCCAAAGCATCGATTTTGGATCTATTGCCTTTGATTGCCGTGATCGAAAGAAAATTGCCATCGTCATCTCCAATCCATCTACCATCAGGCATTTCCCAGACATATATGCCAAGGGTTGTCTCTTCGACAATTTTAGTGTTTTTCTTTAAGATATCCATAGACCACAATCATACCATTATCTGGGACCAAAGTCCAGATTTATGCCACCCTTTTGCAAATATTAAAGACTTACTGCCAGGGGCTCTACAGAAGTCAATGTGAATGAGGTAGAGTCGTTTCCATTTGTTGCCTCAGATATAGTCATATTGGTGTCATCTATAAGGTTTACAATATTTCCAGTATATAGCAAATAGTGTTGGGCTATTTTGGCCTGTGTGAGTGCCTCTTGATATATAGCCAAATTGTTATACATGCTTCCAATTCCTGATTTTGAATCTGTCTGATTTTGATTAAATTTTAAGTTAGATGCAGCCGAGGTAAAGGTTATAACAACATGGTGAGGAAGCCCTACTGACATAAAGTCAAAAACATTTGTCTCGGCTGTCCTGTTTATGCCATTGACATATATTGAAGAAATTGCTGTTTTAGATATAGCCCCAGACGATGACCATTCATATATTTTTGAAGAAGCAGAGACCAGTACATTTTCTCCCAATTCTGGAGTAAATATCATTTCAACTGATCTGACATCTGGTATGTTGTTTAAAGTAAACCCGTGCCCATTATACATCTTTAATCCATTGTTCTTATTATAAGATAGAATTCTTCCATTGTTTCTTGGTAAGGCATAGTCAAAATTTGATGATACGTAATACCCAGAGTTATCGCTATAAAAATTTTTTGAACTATAAAACAATATCTCTAGATTTCTTAATATAGGTTGATACTTGCTTGTGTCATCTGATGACATGGTGACTCTTAACTCTAATATATCTGCTATCTGATTATCATTTTTATTATAATATGGAAGGGGACTTCCATTTTTACACTCTTCCCATTCCGCCCCATCTATTTTTACCTCGACCTTAATTCCTTTTACATCATTAGACCAGTATATTTGACTGGTGGATATGTCTAAGTAATCAGGGACAATAAAATAATCTGTAAAGGAATGGCTTACTGCAACTGGCTCGGTGGTTTCTGGTAAATATAAATAAGATCCATCATTAGACAAAGACATTCCGCTTACGGATACTTCTGACCAGGATCTTGATTCTGGATAGGAGAACTTAAACTTTGGTTTAATTGCAGAGGAGTTCATACTAAACATGTACCCGCCATCTGAATCAACTATCTGAGATGAATTAATTTCTTTTATTCCTTCAAGGTAATGCTGCTTGATTTGATTTGGGGAAAGATTAAATTTATAAAACCCTACACAGTCAATAACAAATTTCCCATCCGCTGGACCTGTTTTAAAATTAATAGCTGCGTTAGAGAATATATATCCTTCTACTGAAGCCGTGTCAACAATATATCCGTTTACATAGAGAGAGATCGATGAATTTTGAAATATACCAACTACATACAAAGACTCTGCGTTTGATGCAGTATAATGAGTTTCGGCTAAGCCAACCTTAAAAACAATATTTCCATTTTTATAAAAAATACCTGCATTAATAGATGTGTCTGCGACTATTGTTATATCGCTTTCAATTGGTGGAAGGGAGCACCAAGCTTCAAGCGTAAAAGAATCATCGCTATTGTATTCATTTGCAATACCCTGAGAAATATAATTAATAGATGTATAAGGAAGAACCTGAGTGCCTCTTATTCCACCAGAAATTAATGGCATTAACTCTTTTGTTGAAGAGTTTACTGCATATCCATTGTTTAAATTTCCAGAGTAATCATATACAGGCAAACCGCTTAATGCAGAGTATGTTAACCCGCTGTCCTTTAGTTGCTGATATGTTGCAAATTGAGAAATTAGTCCCGAGTAAGATGCTATGTTGCCTGATGTAACTTCGTCTAACAAATAGAATGATGTTGGGTGGTCATTTAAGACTACGCTTTTATATGACATCCCAAACCTACTTTTCTTCTAGTGATTTTACTCTTGCTGTAAGTTCTTGTACCGCTTTAATTAGTGGAGAAATAAATTCTTCGTATCTTAATGCTTGTTGTCCTTCTGGATCATTTACATCGGAGATTACCCACCCTCCAAAATCGGCAATGTTGGCTTCATCTAATACTGACTTTACCTGTTGTGCAATTAAACCATAATGTGTTCTCTCTCCACCAATTTTATTATATTTAACTGGGGTAAGGTTATTAATAAAAGCTAAGCCAAGATCAGATGTTGTTATATTTTCTTTTGTTCTCTCGTCTGATATAACCGTAGCAGCTGAATTTAGATATATGTTTTTCCAGCCTCTTGTTACACGATCAGGACCAGAGTTTAGAGGACCCATGAGACCCAAACTGTATATATTGTTTGTTAATGGAAACCAGCTAGAGTTTACTCCAATTACTGAAAGATCTGTAGCTGCGTAGTTTAGTCCAATTCTTGTAGATATTGGATCAATGTTTGCATTTGCTCCTGCTGGGCCTGTTGCTCCAGGCGCTCCATCTGCTCCGTCTGCTCCATCTGCGCCTGGCAACCCATCTGCACCACGAGGAATTGTAAAGTTTAAAACTACATCGCTAGATGTTCCAGAATTTGTTACTGACGCATTTGTTCCAGCTGCTGATGTTGTAACTGTTGGGGCTACTGTTATTGTTGCTGCTGGATCTCCTTTAGGTCCTGTTGCACCCGTTGAACCAGTTGCACCAGTTAATCCTGTATCTCCACGAGGAATTGTAAAGTTTATTGTTTGAGAAGGCGCTAAACCAGTTATAGTTACGGCTGGCTGTGTGCCAGCAGCTCCTGCTGACACAGTTCCAACACTTAAAGTATTTGCTGGTCCTGGTCCACCAAGAACGCCATCTATTCCTCTTGGTATGTTAAATGTCAATGATTGAGATGGAGATGTTCCGCTAATAGTTACCGAGGCACTTTGTCCAGGATTAATAGTATTTGTAGCCGCAACTGTTAAAACATTTGCTGGCCCAGACGCACCCTGTGGCCCAGGGTTAGCCGCAATAAATGCAGCTATGTCTGTGCCTAAAATACCAAGGTCTCTTGGTACATCTGGGGAATCCGTATAAGTTGGGAAACGCCATCCATTAACGCCTACTGTTGCCATTTTTTAATTATACCATCTTACCTTTTATATACTGAAAGGTGGCAGGTATATCTGGATCCAGATTCTAGCGTATGGACCTGGTGTAGGAATGGCTCTTGGCTTGGGAATATTAAAAGTGATCCAGATTTTGGCTTAAGGAGCACATCATGGTTTGGGAATCCAATTTCTCCACCAGCGTAGTCTTCATTTAAATACATAACTATTGAAAATGCTATATCTAGGTTGCCATCATAACTGTCACAGTGTGGGCCCATGTAAGAGCCCTTTTCCCATATTCTAATAGGCATTATGCTCATCTGCAAATCATAATGATCTTTATCTAAACCATGAGACGCAAGGTAAGTATTTAATGACATTTGTACTGCCATCTCTAGGCTATTTTTTATGTATAGAATTTTTTTATCAAGGGGGCCATCGTCAATAACAGACTTAATATTATCGCATAAAACGTTTTTGTTTTTCCCGTATTTGACTTCTTTGTTATTACTGGCTGTCCACTCTTCCCACGCAGTAATTTTAGAATAACTTCTAGAATCACCATCTACTTCATTTATAAAGGAAACAAGTTCATCAGGATAGCTTACAACATTTTTAAAATACCAGATATCATTATTTAATCTTGTTAGATCAAACATATGATACATATCTTCTGGATTAAACACTTCTTTTGACTGTTGCATTATTTTCGACCAACTTCTTCCGCTGGAACAACTTTACCGTCTGGGAGTTGTGTTAGATCCTTATCTCTTAAATCTTGCCATTCGACAGCCTGTTCTTTTTGATAGGCTCTAACTTCAGCTAATTCTTTTGCCCATTGGTCTCTAACTTCTTGGGGATAGTCTTCTTCTTCTCTGTCGTCCCAGAATGAGCCAATTGTGTATCTAGTTCCGTTTGTAACTAAAGTGACCTCATGCATATTTTTATGCCCGCCGTGGAAAATGTAAAAGGATCCCACTGTTGGTTGTATGGAGAAATTATTTTTTCCATGGTCTGCCTCAAACTTTAAAAGTCCTCCTTCAAAGTTGTCATTTAGATAAAGGAATCCAGCATACCTACTTCTCGTAAACGCTCCTAGGTTTCCGTCTTTATCGCTGTTGTCTGAGTGCTTTGGGGCAAACGCACCAGCAAGCCATCTTTGTACATGAAAGCTTATTTTAGACATTTTGTCTGGGGTCTGGCCAGCAACTTCTGCTGCACACTCTCTAAACTTATTCTCCAAGTCTTTAAACCAAGTTGGAGGTAATCCAACCTCTGCAAGAAGAGGATTATTGTCTTCTGGGTAGCTTCCAGAATAAGATTCATAGAAAGAAATAGACTTCCAGTAATCTGGGTTTTCTTCCTCTAGTCTGTTAAATAAATTTATTACCTTTTGGCACTCTTCTTCAGTTAACAGGTTTTCGTAATGAAATATATCTTCTGTTACTTTAGTAAGTTTCATTTTTTTGTGCCTCCTGGTTAGCTTTCTTTTGAACCTCGTCGTATTCAACCAATTCTCCATTTACAAGATATCTCATGTTTCTTGGATCATCATGTTCAATTCTTTTAAGCTCTTCTTTTGCCCAGCGATAAGCACCAAATTTTAATTGATTGTCAAGCCATTCTTTTGTTCCAGGAAATGTATACATAACAAAGTTTCTTACAAAGAACTTTTCTCCATTATATATTGTCTTAACGCCATGGAAATAAGGCTCTGTTGATGGGAAAACAACTATGTCTCCAGCTACTGGCTTGTGGTTTGTAAGTACTCCGTCAACATAAAATTCTATATCCCCGCCCTCGTAATCATCATTAATATACATTGTGCATGTTATATAAAATTTATCTCCAGGCATATCTTTTTGTGAAGTTATATGATCTGTATGGTACTGCATTGTCATTTTGTTTGACATTACATCTATCTGATCAAAATACTTTGAGTATGAGCAGCCGCTAAATCTCCATGACTCTGGTAGGGCTATGCCAGTCTTTTCAACATAATCCATGATTACTTGGTCGTATGCTTTTTGAACTTCTTCTGTGAATTCTTTTTCTCTAATAAATCTTTCATCTTGGGATAGCTCTGGATCAAACTGTGACGAATCTTTAACTTGTGTGTATGTTCCAAAGTGAGCCCATGGATCCCATTTGCCCAAAACATATTTACCATCTGCGTCGAGCTCAGACTCTTTCATGATTTCATACATTTTTGCAGGATCTTTTAATACATTTCTATATACGTATACGTTTGGATAAATTTCTGTGTGTTCTAGTGTCATGGCTGTCTTTCTCCTGTATGCTTCATAATCGTCCAAAAAAATGGCGAAGTAAATCTATTTCCAGACTTAACTGGTCTTACTCCATGTGTATAAAGTCTATCACCTGGGAAAAAATATGCTGCTCCAGCTTTAGGCTTAAACTCTATTCCATGTTGTGGGAAATAAAGTTCTCCGCCTTCGTAGTCGTCGTTAAAATAAAATAGGCCAGCTATATCATAGTGCGGAAAATCATTTGGTCTTCCTTGCTCTAGGCCAGTGTGAAATTCTTTATCTGCATGTGGCTCTTGTCTTGCTCCAATTGGCCACTTTACAATTGCTGGGCCCGTCTCTTTAACATCTACATCAAAAAATTTATCTACTTCAATTTTTAATCTTGCAATCATGCTATTAATCAAATCAAGTATTGTTGGGTCTGAAGCCATTAATGAATTATAGGTACATACTCGATCTTTCCATACATCAGCATCATATAGGACTAGGCCGTCTTCATCTGAGTGGCTTTCTGTAATGTCCCAAATTTTATTGTTTAGTGCAAAGTTCATAAGGCGCTCTCTTTCTTCTACCGAAAGAAAATTCTCTAACTCAACAATATTGTCTGATGAATCGCCAAAAAATCCAGATGGCGTTATTGATACTGGTCTGTGGTCTCTAAAATCCTTATTAGTTATTTGCATGTTGATCTCCTTAATTGTATTCTACCATATTTGGCTTTATTGATGGGACTGTCCTTTTAGCTTAATTGTTTTTACCTGGTGCTCACCTATGGTATTACCAAGATGATCTTTTGCGTTTCTATAGAAGTCAGTCCATTTTCCTTCTCTGTTTATGCCATAAACAATTTCAGAATATTCACTAGCATTGAATGATGATGCTGGAAGTTTTGAAAGATCTTCAATCTGTAACTCAGAGTTTTGTAGTTGCGCTAGATCTAATGGCAAAATAGCAATTACTGGAGTTCCAGCTTTGATTGTTATTTCAACATTTGGCTGGGTTACTCTCCAGGCACAAGGGAGGTCTCCTTTAAAAAAAGAGCTACTTATTAAAGTAGTAAAAGCTTGGGCTCCAGCAATAAAATGGTTTGGTGCTGGCATTGATAGCAAACTAACTTCATTTTCTGTTTTAAACATTAATCCTGTCTTAAAACTAATTGTTGCATTTGCTCTTCCTGAATAAGCATACTTTTCGCCCTTTAATATTTTAACGTGATCTGGCGTTGAATCAGATATCCCATCCCATATAAAAGATATGTCTTCTGGAAATGATATTCCCCACCCTAATCCATTTGCTAGAGTTACTGGAAAACAGTGGTATGCGTGAGCTTCCCAAGTGTCATCCATCCAATCACGAGTTATTGTTAATGGGGATACTTGTCCAAGATCTGGGTCGGTGCTATAAGCTAGGAAATTGTGCATTATTTCTTCTCTGAACTAGTTGCATATACTCATCATTATGTGAGTTATCATTGTAGTCAAGCATTGTTACTATTGAATATTTTTTGCCAGAGGATACTTTTTCTGCTCTGTGTGAGAACAAATAAGTTGATGGGAATATGTATAGGTCCCCAGCCTTTGGCTTTATTTTTAAATTAAGTTTTGGGAAGGTAAGCTCGCCCCCTTCATAATCTTCATTTGGATATGCGACTAGGGAGACTGTTGCGCTGTAAGAGAATCCGTGATCTGCATGCTCTTGAAAATGCTGATTTGGTCCATAAGATATAAAATTCATAACTTCCCAATAATCCATTCGAATACTATATTTTGCCAAGTAGTCTTGGACTGCTGGGGAATGAGCATTTTTTGAATCTTTCCAGATTTGATTAAATTTTTCTTGTACTAGGTTTGCTGGATTTTCTACAGGGCCAACTTTGATATCTTGACAATCTCTATAGTCTGGCTTCTTTTCCATGTATCCAACCATGGCTTCTTGCCAATCAAGCCTGCCGTCGCTTTCTTTAACTAGATCTTCTAGTCTCTGAATAAGGTTCATGTCTAATCCAGATACATTTCTATATACCCAAACTCCTGGGAAAAGCTCTTCTTTTGATGACCAATTTTGCATTTTATTCTCCTGTCTTGATATAGTTTAGCATATTATTTGGCATTATGTCAATGATTATATGTACTCTATCTAGGGCGCTATTATTTTCCACGGAGTGTGGCAAAGTGTTATTTATTTCGTATCCTTGTGACTCTATCATATTTATTTTTTCATTATTAACAGTAAAATATACTTCTGGGTTGGTTATAACTGGTATATGTATTCTTCTAGAGTAGTGAAGCATAGTTCCACCATCAACATGCTTTCTTATTTTTGCACCCGCCTTAAGTTTTACAATTTCACATCTAACAATTTCTCCGTCATACGCATTTGATATTTGCATATAAATATCTTGAATTTCATTATTTGCTTTATCTGAATTAAAGTTGTTTTTAATATATTTATTGAGAGGCTGTCCAGCCACCCAATTATAGTCTGAAACAATCATGCTTATGGTTTCTGTATCTTTGTGGGTATAATAAGTATTTTGCCTAGACTGATCTTCTACCCATTCTTCTTTGTAAGATAATATTTCATTTTTTATATCATCAATTTTAAATGTAGATATTTTAAAAAATGACCATTTGCTATCTTTTTTCATTTGATTTGACATAATCATATACCTCATAGTCTAATTGATTGATCTCTTGAATTCTTTTTAAATGAGCTTTATCTATTTTAACTTTTACGGATGGAGACTCATTTGCCTTATCTTTATGTTTAAATATTTTAAGGCCTATCTGTTCTCCAATTTCTTTATTAAAATCGGATTTAAATGTCTCGTGATTCTCCATAGTATAAATATTTATGTCTTTAATAATTTCTTTAATATGACTTATATCTAGGGAATACTCTTCTAGGTGCCAGATGTTATTAATATATGCATCAAAGTTTCCTATATGCTTATTAAACTCTTTAACGTTTGTTGATCCAGTTAAAAATTTTGCCTGTAAGTTTGCTTGAATAATGGACTGGGGTCCATATAACCAGTTTTCAAGATTCTGCTCCGCCGCTTTTTTTGAAGTAATATATCCCGTTGTATATTTAAAATAGCTAATATATCTTTCTACTGGATCCCTGAGCAAGCAGAATACTTTGGGAGAATCCATATATTTCAATGGCATCCTTCCAAAGTGTCCTATTACAAACTTACTTTTGGCAATATGATCTACATCAATCTCTGTTCTATTTGATGCAAAGTGAGGAATTTCTTTAGAAATAAGGTCTGGGACTATATTATTTCTAATGTACACTCCAGAAGTTCGAGGTATGTGTAGATGATATATCGACACTAGAACATCTTAAGGTTGTGTACTACTATTCCTCCAGCAATCAAGATGTCTGTTGGAGAAGCATCGATCTGATAAACATTTCTCTCTTCATCGATTGTGTCTATGGCTAATACTGAAGTTTCAACAAGTGTCCAGTCTGGACCAGTCTCTACAATGGTATCTCCTAGCTCAACAGTTCCTGTTGTTATAAACATGTACTTGTCTTCTCTTTTAACTAGAACTGTGTGCTCTAATGAGAATCTCTTGTTCATATCATTGTTAAAGTACATTGTAATATCTTTAACAGAAGGGATGATGTTTGTAACTTCAGTTTCTACTATTTTTGCATTTGTCATTGATTCAGATGACCATGTAAATGGATCTTGTTCCATTTCTGATGTTAGTTCATCCCATGAGGCACCTACTATTGTGTCTCCAATTTTAATATCTTTCATTGGGACAAATTCGTAAGCATCTTCAATTTTTCTGATAATTACTGTATCCTCGTCGATACATGTAAATCTTGGTGGTGAGAAGAAGCTTGGTGGTGCAAAGAATGTTGGTGGTGAGAAGAAGCTTGGTGGGAAGAATGGTGGTGAGAAGAAGCTTGGTGGTGCGAAGAAGCTTGGTGGAAAGAATGGTGGTGAGAAGAAGCTTGGTGGCGCAAAGAATGTTGGTGGCGCAAAGAAGGATGGTGGAAAGAATGGTGGTGCGAAGAAGCTTGGTGGCGCAAAGAATGTTGGTGGAAAGAATGGTGGCGCAAAGAATGTTGGTGGAAAGAATGGTGGTGCAAAGAATGTTGGTGGGAAGAACGGTGGGAAGAACGGTGCAAGAGTTGTCACTGATGTTGATGAAGGTGAATACTCTGCATTTCCATTGGCATTTGTTGCAAGTACTTGATATGTCTGTGCTGTATTTGCTGTTTCTGCTACTGCCCGTGAGTTTCCAGCAACGTTATATGTTGGTCCGTCTGAAGACTTAAGAATATAGCCAGTAATTGCGCTTCCTCCGTTTGCTGGTGTTCCCCAGCTTACGTCGTCTTGATTTGCAACTGTAGAGGCAGCGGTTGGTGCTGCAAGTGTTGCTGGAACTGTAGTCGCTGTAATGCTATTTGATGCCGCTGATGCAGGAGAAGTTCCAGCTGCATTAGTTGCTGTTACTGTAAATGTATATGCAACTGATGACTGAAGTCCTAAAACTGAGATTGGAGACGAAGCTCCAGTCCCAGTAAAAGCACCTGGAGAAGATGTCACTGTAAACGAAGTAGCAGCATTAATTGCGTCAGGTGTAAAAGTTACATCTGCCCGCCCATTATTAAAAGGTCGGTTTAAGCCAACATTTGTTGCTGTTCCTATTGTTGGAGCGTATGGGGCTAAGAAATCATTAGCCCCCTGGCTCATTCTACCTGCTTGCTTTGACATATTGAATCTCCTTTAATTTTTATTATATTAAATACTTTTAGATTAAGCTGAAAGGTCTCCGAAGATTAACCATCCTGCTGCAGTCTTCATTGCTGTTACAACAGAATTTGTAGTTCTAAACTTTAATCCTGGTGTTCCTACAACGCTGTTGGTTGAAGCAAATGATGCTCCAGTTCCTGATGCTTGGTAGAAATCGATTGATTGACCAGTTGAGTATCCTGTTGCAGGAAGAGTAATTACTACTGCTCCAGCTACTGGCACGAACTTGTCTTGCTCTCCTGCTGCAAGAGTTGCTGATGCTGCAAAAGATGATCCAAATGTTGTTATAGAAGGAACGCCTGCTTTTGCTTGAGTTCCATCAGAGAATACAATGCCTGCTGCTGGCAAAGTGACTGTACCTGTAAATGTAGGTGAAGCAAGTGGTGCCTTTGTTGCAAGTGATGTTGTTACTGTTGAAGCAAAGTTTGCGTCATCACCAAGTGCTGCTGCAAGCTCATCAAGTGTATTGAGTGCTGCTGGTGCTCCTGCTAGGAGTGCATTTACCTGTGAAGTTGCGTCTGCAATTGCTTCTGATTTGGCTGTAGCGATTGCTGTAGCTTGTGCTGTTGAAACTGGCTTTGATGCATCTGCTGTATTGTCAACATTTGCAAGTCCTACTGAGGACTTTGTAAGTGCTGCTACTGCAGTTGAAACCTTTGTATCAGCTGCTGTTCCCGCTGCTGCAATTGCTTCTGATTTAGCAGTTGCTACAGTTGTTGCTGTTGCAAGAACTGATGTATCTGCAATACCGTGAACATTTGCAGTTAATGCTGAGTGTGCTGTGTCTGCTGATCCTAGGGCTGTGAGCTGTGTCTGTATTGGTGAGGTTACCCCGTTGACATATCCTAATTCAGTTCCGTCTACTAGACCAATTGATGTTGTTGCTGGAAGCACTACTGCTCCAGTAAATGTTGGTGCATCAATCGTTGCTTTTGCCGCAAGGTCTGATGTTAAGTTAACAACCTTATCTTGACCTATTGAGCCAGCAAGCATTGAATTTGTCACTGATCCAGTGTCTGCAAGTGTTACTGCTGTTCCAGCAATCTTAGTTTTAGCAATTTCTGCTGCTCCATTTATGTCAGCATTGATGATTGTTCCTTCAGCAATTTTGCCAGTTGTTACTGCATTTGCTGCAAGCTTAGTTTCTGTTACTGCAGAGTTAGCAATTTTGATGTCTGTTACAGAATCATCTGCAATTTTAGCTACTGTTACTGATCCGTCTGCAAGCTTAGCCTCTGTTACGTGTCCGTCTGCAAGCTTAGCAGTTGTAACTGCGGATGCCGCAATCTTGTCTGCTGATACTGAACCTGCGGCAATCTTTGCTTCTGTTACAGAAAGTGGTGCAAGCTTAGCTTCTGTTACGTTACCGTCTGTAATTTTAGCGGTTGTTACTGAGGCTGCGCCAAGCTTTTCTGCTGAAACTGTTCCATCTACAAGCTTAATTCCAGTCAATGTGCCATCTAGAACTTTTGTATTTGTCACTGAGTTAGCTGCAAGCTTTTCTTCTGTTACTGATGCACTTGATAAATCTGTTGATAAGACTGCTCCAGCTAAATTAAGCTTTGTGTAGTCAATTGCTGCTGCTGCATTAATATCTAAGTTTACAATTGTACCGTTTGCAATTTTTTCTGAAGTTACTGCACCAGTGTCAATCTTTGATGTTGTTACAGAGCTATCTGGGACAGATGCAAGCTTTGTGTTAAGCTGTGTCTGAATTGGGCTAGTTACTCCGCTTAGGTGTTGAATTTCTGTATTTAATACATTTCCAATTCTAGCGGCGTCTGCATACAGTCCGCCGATTTCAAGATTGTCTTTTGTATATGTTGTAAAGTCTACTGTTGTTCCTGGCTCTGAAGTAACTCCAGAGAAAAGCTTCCAGAATCCATCTGATGCGTCACGGACAAGTCCTGCATGCTGATATGTGCCGTCATTAAATGCGGCTACTAGACCTAAGTCTAATACGTTAGACTGGTTTCCGTCTCCCATATAAATCATTGGGTCGTCGTATGAGACATTTGTTGAGTTTACAGTTGTTGATGTTCCATTTACGGTTAAGTTTCCAGTAACAGTTAAATTTCCGCCAACTTCTGCTGCGCCTGTAGTTGAAACTGTTCCTGCATTTACAGTAGTTGCGGTAACTGTTGCAGTCTGTACTGCTGTTGCTGGGTGGATTGAATCTGCAATTGTAAATATTCTTTCTGTGCCAGTTCCATTTGAAACTACAATTCCGTTACCATTGCTTATGTTTGAGCTAATTGTAATTGTATTTGCTGCGTCATTATATTCTTTTGTAACGCCAGCTCCTGCAACAAGTGCTGATGCAATGTTGTCTTGAACTGTTTCTGCAATATCAAGCTGTGATGCTGGTACTTTGCCACTTGAGTTAAGTGATGCAACTCCATTTGCTTGACCTAAATCTTCTGCAAGTAAATATGTTGCATCTGCTGTGTTTGAGAGTCCAGACACTTGCTCATCTACATATGACTTTAGTGCTACAACTGTTGAGTCTACAGTTATCTGTATTGTATTAGTTCCATCATTGTATGATTTTGTTAATCCTGCTCCCATTGAAAGGGCGGTGTTAATTGCGTCTTGGGATATTTCACCAATTGCTACGTCTGAATTATTTGCATATGCAAGGGCAGTCCATGTAGAAGACCCGTTACCGAATTTAAATAAGTTTGAGTCTGACTCAACACCCATTTCTCCTGCTGCCAAAATTGGATTTACTGAGGTCCACTGTGAAGCGGTTCCTCTTCTTACTTGAATTCTTACTGTTGACATATTTGCCACCCCTTATTTAGACTTATTTGGTAATTATAGCATTACAATAATTCCAAAACAATTAGCTAATTGTTCCAGAATCAAAGGTCATGCTGTATGTATCTGTAGAGTAATTTCCACCATCCGCAAATTTTGTGGCTGTTGTATTTACTCCATTTGCATAAACTGTATAGATTGGCTGACCATTATAGTCCATAGCCAATCCAATATCCATAAATGTTAGAGCTCCTAGATCTTCCGCCGCATCTGTTAGAAGGGCAATTTCCTTCCAAGCACCATTAATCTGGATCTTTAATCTTCCAGTTGATGAGTCGAAGGCAAGGGGGGTTGAATTTAAGACTAAGTTGTCTACATTTACTGCTGCATCAAATGTTGCAGGTCCTGCTACGTTAAGGCCATTTTTAACCTTGAAGTTTTTATTTACTGTTGCCATTTAAGTTCACATATCCCCTAATTGTTTTATTGGGGTTTTGAAAGGACCCCTTACCTTTTATTAATTATTTAATTAGTGTTGCATGAACCATTACATCTGTTGATGCGTAGGTTGTTGTTACTGATATTGAAACGCTACCTGAAGCATATGCTGCTGATATTGTTCCTAGGTCGGTTCCTGTATTAATTGAACCAAATTCTGTTACTGACACATTGTTGCTTGTATCAAGTGTAAGCAGGACTTCAGAGACCTGGGTATTTACACCATTCTTAAACTTAACAAGTGCCTTAGCTGTGCGGTAGTCAGATCCTGACCATGTGATTGCATTTACAGTTCCTGCAGATGCTACTGTTGTAGTTGCTGCTCTAATTGCTGATACATCATTTACATTTACTACTGTAAATGGTGTTGTACCGTCTGCAACATCTGCAAGAGCGCTTGCTGCTGTTGCTTCTGCATCTGCTTGAGCTGCTGCTTGAGCGGTTGCGATTGCTGAGTTGCGGTCTGTAACTTCGCCTGCAATTGCTGTTGAGATTGCAGAGTTTCTAGCGGTTGCCTCTGCGGCTACTGTTGCTTCTGCTGCTGCTTGAGCGGCGTTAGCCTTAGTTGTAGCATCTGCTGCTGCATTTGTTGCAGCTGTTGCTAGGCTTGAAGTAACATCGGCTGAATTAGCCTTTGTTCCAAGGGCGGTTGTAATAGTTGTTGTGTAATTAGCGTCATCGTTAATTGCTGCTGCTAATTCATTTAATGTATTAAGAAGTGCTGGTGCGCCGTCTACTAATGAATCTACTGCAGTTGAAATTGCTGTATTACGATTTGAAACTTCTGTCGATATTGCAGATGATAGAGCTGCTGCTGCTGTTGCTTCTGCTGCTGCTTGAGCTGCGTTAGCTTTTGTAGTAGCATCTGCTGCTGCAGTTGATACTGAAGCTGCGTCGCCTGATACTCTAAGCGCTGCTTCTGCGGCTACCTTAGTTGTAGCATCTGTTGCTGCTGCTGAAATTGCAGATGATGCTGCGGCATTAGCCTTTGTAGTTGCATCTGCTGAAGCTGTGGCTTCTGCTGCAGTCTGTGCAGCTGCTGCTGCGCCTGCTGCATCAAATACGCCAGACTTTACGGATAGCTTTCCAGCACCGTTAACTTCAAGCTGTGTTGCTTCTACAGACTTTACTAGAGTCGCTCCACCTACAAGGTTGAGGATGTAACTATCTGATCCTGTTTCTCTAAGGATATTTTGGCCATTGATTGTACCTGTTGTACCTTCAACAATGAGGCCAGATTTAATTCTAAAGTTTTTTACTACTGTTGCCATTTATATGACTCCTCTTGGTGCTTTTTTTTTATTACGCCTTGATTGAAGTTCTGTAATATCTTACTGATATAGAACCGCTCACAGGGGTGACTCTTAAACTAATTATACCTGAATTTTCTTCAAAAGTATAAGTAAAAATGCTTGTGTTAGTGCTTGAAACGATGTTTGATTCGCTTACAAGGATATCGGAACCTGAATAGGTTGCTGCTATCTCTGAAGTGTATACATCTGCACCTTGTGTAACCTGAATGCGATAGTTAACTGTCTTCCAGTCTGCCTTCGCAAAAGAATCGATGTTTGTTGCATTTTCAATCCCATACACTGCAAGGTCGTTATTTCCTTCTAGACCAAGCTGGGTTGAAATAGCATCTGAAGAATTTGAAATTCCAGATACTGTTGTTTGAAGTGTGTTTAACTTATATGTTAAAGAATTTGCATCTGTTGAACCTGTTACGCCAACGACATTCTCTAATGCTTCGATTGCATCATTAGCATTAGCGTGTTGTGCTGCGTGTCCTACTAGCTCATCATTTGCCGCTGGATTTGTAAGGTTGTCCTTACTTGTTGGAAAAGTTGTTGCCATTTATTAAAGCCTCCTGGCGGTATTGCATGTTATCTAATTATATCCTATATATTTTTTTAAGACGGGTAATATCCAGAAGGAAGGCCTTTGATTACCCTATCATCTATTATACCAGTAGAAAAATGAATTCCTGAATAATTTTCAAAGTCTTCTAATGTTCTTTCGGTGAATAGTCCACTTGCATCATCTATTTTTTGTCCGACAATTATCTGCTGGAAGTAAGACTTAGACTCGTTATGCTTTGGATAAAATGTTTCAGGGCTATCGTCCCATATAAGCTTTCTATCTGGTCTTCCGTATCTATGGTACACAAATGCTTTCTTTGGTGTAACAAGATTATAGCCTGCCGTAAAGAATCTTAAAGCCATCATTGGCTCTTCTTCTGTAAATGCAATTTCATCCACAAAAGGAACTTTTTCTATTACGGATTTTTCTGTAAAAAAGAAATGTCCAGACACGTAAGGGCTTAGCACATTAGAATCTGGGTTAGAATATTGTGGACTAAATTGTGGAACAAGGGTAGCCTTAAAATGAGCTACGTTACTTTCAGTCATGTAAAATGTAGGATTCTGTAAAATTTCTGGAATTTGATCATTGCCATTTTCATCAACATCATATGGCGGGACATATGCTGTAAATACTAGTTCAGAAAAATCATTCTTTGCATAGTTGTATTCTTTAATTATTTCTGAATCCCAGTTAGGTATTGCTCTCATGTGGGAGTCCATGTTTAAATAATACTCTTGGCCAGCATAGAATTTATTTGAATTCTTTCTGGCAGGCTGGCATCCAATAATAGATCCTGGAATAAGACAATCTGTTCTAACATTATTTCTCTTTAAAGTCTCTGCCTTATTATATTCAACATTATCGTCTTGAAGGGTTATTCCAAAGAATACTCTTTCTGGAAATTCCGCATTTGCTATAAAGTGGTCAACTGTCTTCCATATCTCTGGATCCTTATATGAAGGTATATTAATAAATATCTTTGCGTCGTTGTCTATCATTAGTTCCTCCATTTTTTCTAATGGTACTGGCTCTGCCGCTTCCCACTTATGAATTGGGCATTCGGCTGCCTGTAACTTAGTTTTAAATTTCATAAAACAGCCACATTTCTTGCATTGTTTTGTAAGACCTATAAATTCTGGGCAGGCCTTACAAATAGAATACCTGTTTGCGGCTTCTTCTGGTGTTGCATATTGACTATTAGGATTTAATAAATCCCAAGGCTTTACTGACATTAAGCAATAATACCATTTCTACTTATTGTGCACAAGCATGCCATTTACAAAGAACCAGTCGTTTGGTTCGCATGACAATTGATAAACGTTGACAGATTGGTCAACTAGGAACTCTATTTTATCTACTAGTGTTTCTCCTATTTGCCCTTGGGAATCAATATGAATTATTGATTCGCCAACTTCAACATAATAAGCTTCTTTGATCTTATATTCTCCTGATAAAGTTTTAACAAAGACTGGTTGAGTATAAGTCATTCTTGTATCTACATTTTCATTAAAATACAAAATATCTGATTCTTGAGTTTCAACAATATCTGTAATTGTTGTTTCAACAAATTCGCCTACTGAAAAATCAGAAGATGCCCAAGTAGAGAACTGGTATGAATCAGGTGTTAAAGGGTCAATTTGATTAATCACAATAGATTTGATCTTATCTCCGACCTGTAAGAACTTGGCTGGCACTTGACCGTCCATAGTGTCTACAAGAGTGTTCTCTTCTACGCAAGGAGGTCCAAACCAAGGAATGTAAATAAAGCTTGGGGGTGCAAAGAATCCTGGTGGAGCAAAGAATCCTGGTGGAGAGAAGAACCCTGGTGGAGCAAAGAATCCTGGAGGTGAGAAGAACCCTGGAGGAGCAAAAAAACTTGGAGGTGCAAACGTTAGTGCTCCACCGCAACATTGCCAGCCGTTAGGTACGCTATATGTAGTTGAGTTTCCAAGGTATTCATATCCCAACTCAGAGCATGTATAGGATGTTGGATTAGTATAGGTTCCTGGACAAGTTGCTTTTTCTGGTGCAGGAGTTGCTGTAGGTGTAGGAGTTGCAAGTGCTCCACCGCAACATTGCCAACCGTTAGGTACGCTATATGTAGTTGAGTTTCCGAGGTATTCGTATCCTAACTCAGTACATGTATAGGATGTTGGATTAGTATAGGTTCCAGGGCATGTTAGTAAAGGGGTAGGTGTTGGGGTTGGGGTAGGTGTTGGGGTTGGGGTAGGTGTTGGGGTTGGGGTAGGAGTTGGGGTTGGATCGCAAGCAGAATTTCCTGCATCTGCAAGGGCGGCTGCGTAAGTTGTTCTATAAACCGTTTTTGTGCTTTGTTGTCCGCTAGTTGTATATGTGTCTTCTGGTATACCTGTACTATTAGTTAGTGGGCCAGATGCACTTGGGCTTTGGCCATAAGTTCCACTAAAAGGATTACAGACTGAAGTTCCAGTGTAGTAGGTGTACTGGGTTGGTGGGGCAGTTGTTGGAGTTGGTGTTATTGTGGGATCGCAAGCAGAATTTCCTGCTGCAACAAGAGCCTCTGAATATGTGGTTCTGTAAACTGTTTTTGTACTGAATGATCCATCAACTATATATGTATCTGTTGGTATTGTATTGTTTGAAGAAACAAGTGGGCCTGTGACTGATGGGTTTGCTGCATAAACTCCACTAAATGGATTACATCTAGAGGTTCCAGTGTAGTAGGAAACTCCTGCATTTGTTGTAAATTGTACTGTATTAGAGGTCCATGAAGTTTCAGTAAATCTATCTGCTGTTCCTGTAACTACAACCTTATATCTGTATGTTTCTCCAGCTGTTAGGAATGTTAATGGTATTGTGTTTGTTGATCCTGAACCAGAACCTGCTGTCATAGAGGATCCGTCTGGATTTACCCAATAAATTTCCCAGGCTGTTTGAGTTAAATTAGAATTAGTCCAGGATAGGGTGGCAGTAGATTGAAGTATATCAGAAACTCCGATTGCAACAGAAGGCTTAAATGGCTTCATATCTGGAATAACATGCTCTTTAAATGTTGGGCTTTCAAGTGGAGTGTTGTATAAAGATTGTGTATATGGATTATTTACATTTTGTGATGTAATATAAACTGTTAATTGTCCATCTGCTGAGCCAGTGTCTATGGATGTTGTATCATATGCAGTTCCATCAACTACAGTAGTAACATCTTTTTGGTTTTGTACTCCTGGTCCCACCCAATAAACTCTATACTGATCTGCACCTATTGGTTTTACCCATCTTAAATTGATGCGGCCATTCTGTGTAAGTGTGTGGTCTATATAAAATACATTTTGTGGCCTAACAACTTGATTTTGATCATCCGTTGAAATTGAATCTATGCCATTTGTATAAACAGAAACTAAATTATTTCCATTAACATAAACAGGGTCAGATTCTCCAAATTCATTTATAGCAACTACCTTACATCTTAAAACATATCCGATCATCTGCTTATCAATATAAGAAGAGTTTTGATTGTCTCCAAAAGTTACCCAAGAAGATTCTAAATGCGCTCCGCTAAGTGCAAATGGTGCTTTTTGCCATGTATATGTAAACGAGGTTGGCGAGTTTTCCCATGTGCCAACTCCTATAGAGATATATTGTCCAGCTTGTCTATTATTATTTTGCCATGTAAATACTGGAGCTACTGTATTTTTTGGTACTGCTGCCCCAAATTTTTTCCATTGTGAGCCGTCATAAACATAAGATGCCTTTGAATCTTTCCAGGTGGAACCATCGTGGATTGATATTTTTTTGAAAGGTTTCCATGCGGAACCATCAAAAATGTTTAACGGCATCTTCTGTCCCCTTTAGTATTGTATGTAAATGTCGCCAGCTGCTGGGGTAGCTATTGCTGAGTATCCCGTTGCTGATGTTCCATATGCTATTTTATTTGCTGCTGTATTTGACCCTGCATTGTGATATCCATAAGTCTTTGCATTATCTAGAGTTGCATATGTTGTTGCTGCTATTGCTGTTGTTAAGTATAGTGTTAAATCTAAATCTTCCCAAGAAGCGTTTGTGCCATCTGTTTTTAAATATTTTCCAGTGTAGCCCATTTGATTTGGAAGAATTGCATCAAGCCCAGTAACGGTTGCTGTAGAAAAATCTACTGATCCAGTAAATGTCGGAGAAGATAATGGTGCGTAAGTCAATTCTGCTTCGGTAGTATTTAATAATTTTCTCCATGAACCTGAATGTGCGTAGTATGCAGATCCTGTTCCATGTACGTGTGCAAACATGCCGTGCTTTGTAGTTGCCGATGGAAGGTTTGTTTCTGCATCGTATGCCTCCCAGCTTAAATCAGAGCTCTTAACTGTATTTACGGGAAGAGTTACTGTACCAGTAAATGTAGGTGAAGCAAGAGGAGCTTTTAGATTAACAGTAGTTGTTAATGCGGTAAGTCCAGATACGTCTGCCTGTAAAGCTGCTGCAATTTCTCCGAGGGTATTTAATGTGCCTGGTGCCGAATTAATTAAACTATCAATTGCACTTGTTATAGCAGTATTTCTATCTGCAACTTCTGTAGATATTGCTGCAGAAATTGATGATGTAACATCTGCTGATCTTGCAATTGTTGTTGGTACTACTGCAATATTTAATTTAGCTGCTGCGTCTAAACCAGCATATCCAAAAGCCAAATCTTTTTCAGCTTCCATTACATATCCGTCTAAGGTGTTGCTAAGCCCGCTTTGTAAGACATATTTGCTATCTGCTGCTGCAGTTGTAGTGTATGAAGCAAGAAGGTATGCTGACAAATCATCCATTGATCCATTAACAGCTGCAAATCTATCTGTTAATGTAGGATTTAATGCAGATATTGCTCTAGAATTTGTAAAGTATAAATTAGAAGATCCTTCTGCTAGGTCGTTTGTTGTTTTTGAAGATAAATTTGTTGATCCTGTTACTGCTGCGATAGCAGCAGTTCTAGCAGTAGTCTCTGCAGAAATTGCTGCATTTATTGCAATGCCTCTATTAGTAGTTTCTGCTGCAACTGCTGAAGTGATAGCAGAATTTCTAGCTGTAGCTTCTGTGGCAACTTTTGAATCGGTGTATGTGTTGGCAGCCTGAGTTGCTGAAGCAATTGCTGTTAAGTCTTTTGTTTCTGCTGCAGCGATTGCATTTTGCTGTGCTGCTGCTGCTTTATTTGTTGCATCTGTTGTTGAAATTGTAACAGCTTGACTTTTTGCTGTTTCAATTGCTGCATTTCTTAAAGAAACTTCTGCTGCAATTTGAGTAGCTACTGCTGCAACTGCTCTAGCATCTGTAAAATAAAGATTTGTTCCTTCTGGAATTCCAGAGGTGGTCATTGCAGCAAATGCTGAGTTAATGTCGGCTGTAATTGAAAGTGCTGTGGGGAGCTGTGAAGCTGGGATCTTTCCTTCTGAGTTTAATGTTGCCATTCCATTTGCTTCACCCATTTTAAAAGCATATGATGTTATTTGATTCCATCTTTGTCCGTTACCAATTTTAAATTTTAGGGTGTCTGTTTCTATTCCAATTTCACCACTTAAAAGAGTTGGGTTTACTGAAGTCCAGTTAGCTGCTGTATCTCTTCGTAGCTGAATTCTTACTGCCATGTTATGCTCCTCCTGCATCTACTGTATTACTAAAATCAGTACCTGCATTTCCACTATTGTTTATTGTATCATTATTATCTGGCCAATACAAAGAATCTGGTTGTCCAGCATCAAATAATGTTAAAGATTCCCAACTTGCATCTGTAGGACTTGTCGTTGGGGTTCCGCCGTCAACTCCAATTACTTGTGGCAAAATAACTGCGGGAGATGCAGTTTCATTATATTCAACAAATGTAATTGGGTTCTGTATATCTATGCTATGAACGTCTCCGTCAAATGTATGAGTATGTCTATAAAATGGAGTTGGGTCTGTACTTGGAGGGGTTAGTTCAACCCACTCTTCTCCATTGTATATTCTTAAATTTTTACTTAATATATTAAAATAAACATCTCCAGCTTTTGCGTTATCTGGATCTGCCGCAATAGTAAGTAAATTAAGAGCTACCTTCATTTGGCGAGACATTTTTTTATCCTACTACTACTACTCTGTATTCCCCGATTGTCGGAGCAACAGCAAAAGCGATGCTGACATTGTTTTCATCTACTCTTGCAACATCTGCTTCAACTTGTGCAAATGGTGATGCTGCCTGATAAATTTGAACGGTTACGTCAGTAGTTGCTAGTTTATGATTTACTGTATATGATGTTGCAGATGTTGATAGTGTTGTAGCAAACTTTCTTGCTATTGCATGATAGTCTGTTCCATTATTTGTTAATGACCATACATCTGATGTCTCATTCCATAGTATTTCAACGTCTGTCAGGGTTCCGCGTTCTACAAGAATGCCTGCATCTGTAGTTGGTGTTCCTGCAAATCCGCTATTAAGCTTTACCTTATTATCTTCAATGTTAATCTGTGTTGTATTTACAGAATTAACAGTTCCAATAACATTTAGGTTTCCGCCTACCTGCAAATTGCCAGTGATCTCTACGTTGTCTGGAAGACCAATAGTTACTGCTGCATTGTGTCCACTATTTGGAGAAACAGTAACTTCATTTGCTGTTCCAACAATAGTTGCTACATAGTCTCCTGTTGTCTGAGAATCTAGTGGAATAACCAGGTTGGCTTCGCTTGCTCCAGTTAATCTACCTTGCTGATCTACTGTAAATGTTGGTACTTTTGTAATTGAACCATAAGTTCCAGCTGTTACTGCAGTATCATTTAATTTTATTGTATGTGTTCCCGCTACGTCGTTATATGTGGCAGTTAATCCTGTGCCAGATACTACTGTGGAGCTAATTACATCTTGAATTACTTCTGTAGAACCAGATGCTGGTACCCACTCTGTCGAGTTGTAGAAGTAAAGTGTATTTGTTCCAGTGTCAAAGTAAATTTGACCTGCTACTGGATTAGATGGGGCGGACCCTAAGTTTTGAATTCGAGCATTGAGTAACTCATTCTTGTTGAGATCAATACTAACTAAATATTTTTTTGCCATTTGCTATCTCCCTTTATGACAGGTGCGCTGTCCCTGAAAATGGCTGTGCCATTGTCAGCGTTATTTGATTTAAACCGTTATAATCTATACCCACTTCTAATATATCCCCTGCACTTGATTTTACTGTAACATTTGGGTTATACCCTAAGTTATGAAGTATTGGCAATGAATATATACCCTGAACTGGGCCTGTTAATTGTGCTAATTCCCAACTGAAAGACAATGTGTTTGAAGACAGTGTTATTACAGCAGCATTAGCCCATGTTGCATCTGATAATTTTGGACCGTAAAATTTAGAAAGAGATTTGTCGTAATAGAAGTCGCCTTCAAGTCCCAAGTTGTTAGAAGGGACACCTGTGCCGTTAAGGATAGTTCTACCTCTAGGCCCTTGTGGTCCTGGAGAGGAAACTATTACATCATTAACAATTTCAGTTACAATTACTTTTTCGGCCATTATACTGTTACCGATCTATTGAGCGTCATGAAGCCCTCAAGGAGTTTTATTTTATTTGCATTAGAATCAACAAGCATAATGTCATATACTGATTTAGGATAAAAGAGTTTGTTTGTTTGAGTTGGTGTAAGTGTAATGGTCAATTTCCCATTAAGGCCATCAATTACAATTCCACCTGAAGGTGATGTTAATGTGACGGCTAGTTTAGCTCCGCCTTTTATGTCACGGATTTGCATCTTTGCAGATGCGCCATTTAAATCAATTGCATTTCCATTATCGTCTTTGTATTCTAGTACAAAGCTAAATGTAGCATTTTGATCTACTTCGAAATTCTTTTGTCCTGCCATTTGCCATAGTCTCCTAAATAGGAATACTCCTGTACTAATTTTAGCACAGGAGTATTTCTAATTGACTATTTTTAGTTTTTAGTGAATCCGAACGATGGCTCGTTTGGATTAAGTGCTTTCAAAATTACGGGTGCTGTGGCAGCAAATCCGCCCAGTAGTAGGTCTCTTGGACTAGTGTTGCCAGTCATATATAGAGCAATTGCTGCTCCTAGAAAATGACGTCCATAACTTGCTAGTGCTGCTAGAATTTTCTCTTGCATTGTAACCTTTCCATCTCCATTAAGATCTTCTTTAGCTTTTGCCATTTTTGATCCTCCTTATTTCTAGGCGGGAAGCCTAGGAATTTTGAGCCTTAGCCCAATTCTATAATTGTACCACTATGCGCTAATATCTACCAATTCACAGTTTCCATCAGAGCTGCATGCGAGTGTTGCGTTTACAGAAGTACCATCCTCTGTCTCATAAAAAGATAAATCTTCCCATCGTATTTCTTTAGGCATTTTTGCAACAAGAGTATCGTACTCTTCTTTAGATACTTCTTGGTAGGGAGCTTGCTTGTAAGTGTGATCTGAATGAGGCAAAAATGATATACCTGAAACTTCATCAAAGTGTTTGTAAACCCAAGCACCCACCTCCATCCATTCGTCTTCTTTTACAGAAACTGTAATAGACGGCTTGTGCTCACACCATGCACGTTGATACACCAACCAAGTGTTTAAATGATCTAATGCAGTCAGGTCACTTCTAACAATTGCGCCTTCTGGAGCTTTTACTGGAAATGAAAAAACATAAGTTTCATTTGGCTTCATAACATCATCTTCTACTGGAATTCCAACTTCTTTTAAGAAAACAGAAATAGGGTCTCCCTTAGAGCCACGAACTGTGCGAATGTAATATGGTGAATGCCAAGGATGCATGCCTGAAGATACTCCTACAAGCTGTGAAACGGTTCCAGAAGGTTTTACACATGTAATAGCTGCCGATTCTGGGATACCGATCTTAGTAGCCTCATCTTTATTTATGTCTCTAGCTTTTTCACGCATAGACATTAGAAAAGACTCTAATGCAATCATGTCTTCTTTGCCAGACATAAATTTATGACCAAACTGCCCAGTAAGAGAAACGCCTAAAAGTCTTTCCTCTTCTGTATTGTCTTTCCAAATTTTTCTAAGATACTTAAAATC